>VOFE01000974.1_pt1 | contig 112663 bp, 166 predicted proteins | sample 5384071 | NCBI WGS metagenome assembly VOFE01 (sample SAMN12384724, study PRJNA508395) | human gut metagenome | isolation source: healthy gut D | host: Homo sapiens
CACGATACGGGCCGCGCCGAATATGTAGCAATTACGGACGACGAAGCCGTGTTCGACATGGTGCGCCGCATCCGCCAAAAGACCGATATTCCGATGGTATTTATGACGTATGCGAACGTTGTATACCCTACGGCTCGGAGCGTTTCATCCGCACTGCCGCGGAGATCGGCATGGACGGCCTCATCCTGCCGGACGTTCCGTTCGAGGAAAAGGCCGAGTTTGACCCGCTGTGCCGCCAGTACGGTATCGACCTCGTGTCGCTCATCGCGCCGACCTCGCACGACCGCATCCGCATGATCGCAAAGGAAGCCTCCGGCTTCGTGTACTGCGTGTCCTCGCTCGGCGTTACCGGCGTGCGCTCGAACATCACCACCGACATCGGCGCAATGGTGAAGCTGGTCAAGGAGGCGCAGGACATCCCGTGCGCGGTAGGCTTCGGCATTTCCACACCCGAGCAGGCAGCAAAGATGGCCGCCCAGTCGGACGGCGCGATCGTCGGCTCGGCAATCGTCAAAATCTGTGCAAAGTACGGAAAAGACTGCGTTCCGCACGTCAAGGAGTACGTTTGCAGCATGAAAGCTGCGGTACAGTCTGCAAACTGAGAATCTAAGTGAATGGAAAAAAAGCGGGAGAAACAATCGTTTCGTCCGCTTTTTTGGCGCACCGCAGTGCTGTAAAATTCTCTAAAAAGGCCAGCTCTGCCGGCCTTTTTTTTACCACTGCTTCGGGACGTGTACCCCAGGGCACCTTCTCTTGTCCTTCGGACAATCACCTTGTGTCCCGAACCGCCTTTGCCGTGCAAAGGTGAGGGGATATCCCCAACGGTTTCCTTGGGAACCGTTGGGGTATCTAAGGGGGACAGCGTCCCCCTTAGAAATTTTGAGCCTTGAGTTCAAAGTAGGCTTTAGGATGCGCGCAGACCGGACAGACCTCGGGCGCCTGCCTGCCAACCACGATATGTCCGCAGTTGGAGCACTGCCATACGCAGTCGCCGTCGCGGGAAAAGACCAGCTTATCCTCGACGTTCTTCAGCAGCCTGCGGTAGCGTTCCTCGTGCTCCTTTTCGATCGCGCCGACCATCTCAAACAGATCCGCGATATGGTCGAAGCCCTCCTCACGCGCCTCCTTGGCGAAGGTGGCGTACATGTCGGTCCACTCGTAGTTTTCGCCCCTGCGGCAGCTTTCAGGTTTGCGGCGGTGTCGTCAATGCCGCCGTTGAGCAGTTTGAACCAGATTTTCGCGTGCTCTTTTTCGTTTGCGGCAGTCTCCTCGAAGATGTTCGCGATCTGCACATAGCCGTCCTTTTTCGCCTTGGAGGCAAAGAACGTGTACTTGCTGCGTGCCATGGATTCGCCTGCAAATGCGGTCTGCAGGTTTGCTTCGGTGCGGGTGCCCTTGAGTTCTGCCATAACAGTTATCCTTTCTCCGCTATTCTTTTTCGGTTGACAGTCAGACCGTTCTGACTGCTCTTTTAGTCTTTCCTGCAAGCGCTGCAAATACCCTCAAACAGAATTTCATACCGATGCAGCTCCACGCCGGAGGAATCCTCCACGCGGTCGATGAGATCGGTGACAGGCGGCATAAATACATCAAAAACGCCGCCGCACTTGGTGCACCGCACATGATAATGCGGCTTGATGTTGAAATCAAAGTGATCGGCACCGGTCGGCACAGGCACGCGCAAAATCTCGCCCTGAGCTGCCAGCTGGTTCAGATTGCGGTAAACCGTGGCCTTGCTGATGGTCGGGTGCTGCGCCGCGATAACGGCATAAATCGCATCCGCGGTAGGGTGGTTGTGTATCTGATTCACTGCCTGCAATACGATCTGACGCTGAATGGTGTTTCTGGTCTGCATAAAATGCACCTCCTTTATTAGGACTGCTTCTTAATTAAGAGTATATTGCAAATCCATATTTTTGTCAATCGGTAAGAAGCACTTTTTTGAATAATGTATGGAAGAGATTTTGAAAAGGTTGCAGGCGATACGGAGCGTATGATACGATAAATATAAACCGTGGGGGATGGAGATGGCAGTATGGATCGAACGGCGTTAGAAAAATATATACGGAATAATTATGGTACAGAGCCGGATCATCCGTGGATAAAGTATCCAAATTATGGAGTGTTCCGCCATAGCAGTAATAAAAATAGTTTGTCGGGTGCGGATGGAACGAAAACGAGCCGTGAATCACATGAAGATTCACGGCTCGTTTGTTAGAGAACATATAGAAACACCATCAGATAATGACAAACGCTGCCGACGATTACGAACAGATGAAACAGCTCGTGAAACCCGATCATTTTACCTAAATTCGGCTTTTTGGCGATATAGATCACGCCGCCGACCGTATACGAGAGACCTCCGGCAGCCAGCAGGGCAATGGCAGGCGCGGGCATGGACAGCACAACCCCGAAATCAAATGCAATCGCCCAGCCGAGCGCGAGGTACAGCGCGGTGCCGATGAGACGCGGCGCGTCAATCCACAGCAGCTTGATGGCAATGCCGGTCAGCGCAATCAGCCAGATCACGCCGAGAAAGACATAGCAGCGCGGCGCAGGCATGAATTTGAGAATAATCGGCGTATAGGTGCCCGCGATCAGCACATAGATCATGCTGTGGTCGAGTTTTTTCAGCCGCCGCAGGACGGCTTCGCCGCGGCCGGAGAAATGGTACACGCTGCTTGCGGAGTACAGCGCGATCAGCGACAGGCAGAACACCACGGCAGCCGCCGCCAGCGAGCCGGTGACGGACGAATCGAACAGCAGCCGCACGAGCAGCACGAACAGTCCGGCGCCGCTGAGCACCGCACCAATGAAATGAGAGTAACTGGAAAACGGCTCACGGGCCTTGAGAAATGCACGAGGCATACAAACTCCTCCTCTTGTTATGTAGAGTTGAAAACTATATCATGTCTGTTATGATACCATATTTTCCGGAAAATGCAAGTGCTTTCTCCAAATTGTCACCATGAAAAAAGCACCGTCTTTGTTAATCAAAGATGGTGCTTGGGCAATACCGTACAATTAAAGCTGCGGCGCTTTGCGGAAATTTTGAGTCCTGACTTTGTTGCGATTTTGCGGTAATACGTCAAGTATTGCTGCAAAACCGCGCCTCGTCAGTACGCAAAATTTACTCGCAAATCGCTCTTGCTTAATTATGCGGTACTGCCCTTGAAAAATCAGGTATACGATTTCGGAATTTTTATGGTTTCTCCTGCGCGGGAAGGTGCCGGGCGACTTCCTGCCGGATTTTCTCATTCTTGATCATGGTCGGCATATGCGCCCGCACGGTAATATCGTGCGAGGCGTTCGGGTTCGCCGGAAGAATATCGCTCAGTTTGGTGTCCATCGTGATGCGGTAACGCGGCAGATCGGTCAATCTGCGCCGGATAGACGCCGTTCCGGTGTTGGTCAGTACGCTGACCTGGATACCGTTTTTCTGCAGCAGCGGCTGCATCCACGCATCACGCGCGCCGAACGGATATGCGAAAACAGCACGTTTTTCTGGCTGGTATTTTGCGTGATGAGGTCGATGCTCTGCTTGAGGTCCTCACCGACGCGCTTGTTATACGCCGCCTGCGACTCGCCCTTCAGCCGCTGGATGCCGTTGATGCCGTCCGGTGCGGTCAGTCCGCCGTACTGCGGGTTGTGCAGGTTGTAGGTGTGAGAGGCCAGCTCCACCAGACCGCTGTCGGCCATTTCGGCTGCCTCATCCCACTTGAGGAAAAAGCGATTCGCTTCCGTGTTGTCGTTGGCGCGGATGCTTTTGCCGATCAATGCAATGACGGCCTTCATGCCGGTTTTCTGCAGAATCGGGTACGCAATATCGTAATTGGAGCGATAACCGTCGTCAAAGGTGATCATGACCGGCCGCTCGGGCATGGCTTCCTTCCGGCCCGGATGTCGATCAAATCCGCCGAGAGCAGCGGCGTGTAGCCGTTGTATTCCAGATATTCCATGTCCTCCTGAAACCGCTCGCCGGTGATGGTCATGCTCGTCACGGCGGACGGGTCGTTCGTCAGGTTGTGGTACATCAGAATCGGAACCTTCGAGGCAGTATTTGCCGCGCTGCAGCTGATGCAGGATACAAAAATGCACCTGTCAGTCCGAAAAGGACCAGGCGTTGCCAGAATTTTTTCATATGTAAGCCTCCTACCGCTTATTGTCCGTTCAGTATATCATATTACGGTGGGTTTGTCGAGCGGTATAACTCTTGCGTGAAGCGCGCAAAAGGCTTATAATAATAGCATTGCAGGCCGCACGGGCAGACGAAAAATTGCGTGTTTCCGTTCGGTACTGTAGTTGCAAGGTAACACCGCATAATTGAACAAGAGCGATTTACGAGTAAATTTTGCGTTCTGACGAGGCGTGAGTTTGCGGTAATACTTGATGTATTACCGTGAACTCACAACGAAGTCAGGGCACAAAATTTCCGTAAAGCGCCGTAGCTTTAATTGTGCGGTGTTGCCTCGATATTTTGTAAAAGATGAGGTGAACGCCATGCCGCGGCTGGAGAAAACCATAGAAGCGGTCTTTGCCGACCGCGATATTATGCCCGACGAGTGCCGCAGCTTGACCTGTATATGGATCAGGTGCTGACGCTGTTCGATCAGTGCTTATCGGGCAGCAAGCGCACGCCGGAGGATAAGCTGCTGACAAAAACCATGGTCAACAACTACGTCAAGGAAGGGCTTATGACGCCGGTGAAGGGCAAAAAATACACGCGCCAGCAGATCATGCAGCTGCTCTGCGTGTACCATTTGAAGCAGACGCTGCGCTTAAACGATGTGAAGGCGCTGACCGGTCGGGACGATGTGGACTTTGCGGCGTGCTATGAGCATCTGCTCGCGGACAAGAAGCGCATGCGCGAAGCCATTCCGCCGCTGCTGACCGCCCAGCTGCCCGAGACGCCGGATGACCCGGAGGAGCGGCTGTGCACATGCCTTGCGCTCAGCGAAATTGCAAATTATTTACGTCGGCTGTGCGAAAGCATGATCGACGATATCCCGCAGCAGACAGAAGGAGATTGAGACCCATGTCCATCGAAAAGCAAAAGCGTATCTGCGTCAGTTCGGCGCAGAGGATCGCGTGATCGAATTCCCGGTGTCCAGCGCGACCGTAGAGCTGGCCGCCGAAGCCGCCCACTGCGAACCGGCACGCATCGCAAAAACGCTGTCGTTCCGCACGAATGACGGCGTGATCCTCATCGTTGCGGCAGGCGACACCAAGATCGACAACCCGAAGTACAAGGCGCGGTTCGGCTGCAAGGCGCGGATGCTCGCGTTTGAGGAGGTCGAGCCGGAGATCGGTCATGCAGTCGGCGGCGTGTGTCCGTTCGGCGTGAACGACGGCGTAACGGTCTACCTCGATGAATCGCTTCGACGGTTCGAGACGGTATTCCCGGCGTGCGGCTCGTCCAACTCAGCCATCGAGGTCACCATCCCAGAACTGGAGAAATTCTCCGGTTTCAAGGCATGGGTGGACATCTGCAAGGGCTGGAGAGAGGCGTGAGCACGGTTGCCATCGGGCAGTTCGGCGCCGGGGAAGACAAAACGGCCAATCTCAGGGAAATAGAACGCCTTGCACAAACGGCAGCGGAAAATGGGGCGAAAATACTGTTTTTGCCGGAATACAGCATGTATTACACAAAAGTGAACACACGGTCGAAAATATCGAGGCCGCAGAGCCGTGTGACGGCGCGTTCATTATTGCGCTCGGTGAGCTTTGCCGGAGATACGGCCTGTGGATTGCCGCAGGCATGTACGAGCGCACGGACGGTCTGCCGTACAACACAATTGCGGTTCTTGACGACCGCGGCCGCCTGCGCGGAACGCACCGCAAGAACCGTTTGTACGATGCCTTCGGCTATCGGGAACCGATGAGTGCCGGGCAGGGGACAAGCCGTTTTCGCCCATCGAGACACCTGTCGGAAAAACTGGGCATCATTACCTGTTTCGAGCTTCGATTTCCGGCGCTTGCCGCCGAGCAGAAGGCACGCGGTGCCGAGACGCTGTTCGTTCCGGCGGGCTGGGTGCAGGGCGAGAACAAGCTGCTGCACTGGCGCACCCTGCTGTGCGCGCGAGCCATCGAGAACGGCCTGACCGTGCTCGGCGCAGACCAGTATGCGCCCGGAAAATTTGTCGGGCACAGCATGGCGTTTCAGCCGGACGGCACCGCGCTCGGTGAACTCGGGGAAGAACAGGATTTGCTTATCGTGAAAAATAAATTGATGAAAATTAACACGCGGTGAAAGGGGAGAGGGGATGAAGGCTGCAAAGTTTTTCAGCATCTGTGAAATCGTTTGCTTTGTCGGTCTGGCGCTGTCGTATATTGGTTACGCCAGTCAGTCATTAGAAGCATTGAGCAGGTATTTTGTGTTGGGCGTGTTTCTGTTCAGCCTGCTGATTCTGCTGCTTTCCGTCTGCAATCTGATTGCGGCAGCGCGCGTGAAGAAACGGCTGAACGACCCTGCAATTCGTTCAACAATCTGGAAATTGGTTGTGTCCATGAAGCTGATTGCCATTCAGATGTTTCTTGTAAATTTCCTCTACGGCATTATTTACGGCGTATTTTCGGTGATTTTTGTGCTTACCGCACCAATCGTGCTGATGGAAATTCTGGTTGCCTGGTTTGCCATGATGGCCTCGTCCGGCTACTGCATTGCGCTCATCCTGCACGCGCGCAGGCAGGGCAAAAATCAGCACCGGAACCGCAGTCCTGCAGGTCATTTCCCAATTTATTTACGTTGTTGATGTTATCAGCCTGTTTTTCATTCGCAAGACGGTAAAAGAATGCGAAACGGCACAATAAGTTCAAAAAAAGGAGTATTATCATGCAGTTTGATCCTACATTATATGTCATTACGGACAGTACCTATCACACCACCGAAACCCTGCTCCACGCCGTGGACGAAGCCTGCAAGGGCGGTGCAACGCTCATTCAGCTCCGCGAGAAAAGGATACCGGCGGACGCAGCTACCTTGAGCTGGCGCAGCAGGTCAAGTCCATCACCGACCGCTACAGCGTGCCGCTCATCATCGATGACCGTGTGGATGTTGCCATTGCCTGCGATGCAGCCGGCGTACATGTCGGCGCGAGCGACCTGCCGGTGGCGGTCTGCCGCAGGCTGCTCGGTCCGGATAAGATCGTCGGCGCGACCGCCAAGACGGTCGAAGCAGCCGTTGCCGCGTACAACGACGGCGCGGATTACCTCGGCACCGGCGCCATTTACCCGACGACTACCCACGTTACCACCAAGGTTACGCCGGTCTCCGTGCTGAACGATGTGTGCCGCGCGGTGCCGATTCCGGTGGTTGCCATCGGCGGTCTGAACGCGGATAACATGGACGTGTTGGCTGACAGCCCCATCAAGGGCATCGCCGTGGTCTCTGCCGTCATGAAGGCGGACGATCCGTGCGCGGCAGCCGCGCATATCAAGAAAAAGTTCCTGAAAATGATGAATAAGTAAGAAAAAGCTCCGAAACAGGCGTTTCGGGCTTTTCTTTGCAGGTCAGTTGTTTGGCTCGATCGCGTAATCGTAGACCTCGTGTCCGCTTTCGAGCACCTTGCCGTCCACGGTGATGAGCACTGCGGTTGCGCCGCGCGCCTGCGCGAACGTGTTGACCAGTTCGTAGATCTTGAGCGTTTCACCGGCGGTGCCGGAGGCGCGGATCGCCTCGCCGAAGGCGGCATTCATGTCGAGCGTGAGCGTGCCGTTCTCGAGTGACGAGGACTGCACCTTGACGCCCTCGGGCAGAGAGCCTGCGGCGATGAGTGCGTCCACGAGCGACTGGTCGGAGTCGTCCCTTCGCGTCAGCGCCGGTCGGCGTGAGCGTTTCGCCCTGTTCATCCGGAACATAGATCGTGACCGACTCCGTGCCGCTCGGATTGGGGTTTTCCGGCTGTACGGCAGGTTCATCGGTCTTGGAATCGGACGGTTTGCCGGAATTGCTGTCGTCCGGCGTTTCCGGCGTGGTCGGGTTCTCCGGCTCGGTAACAGCAGGCTTTTCCGGCTCATCGGCGGGCTTGCTGCGGACATATCCATATACACAGGCTGCGGCGACTACTGCAATGATCGCAATTACGGCTGTAATAACTTTTGAGCGTTTCATTGTAAACGCCTCCTTTCTCTTACAAGCCTATTGTATCAAGCCGGACGGGAAAATACAAGGGATATACCGTTAACAAACGGCGGCTTTTTTGCCTCGGTTTGGGCGGCAGTTTTTTCAGCACCGGCTGAGCGGGGTGCCCGAACTGCGTCAGCGTGTTCGCCCCTTCCGGGCGGCAGCCTTTTTTTCAGCACCGGCTGAGCGGGTACTTGAACCGCGCACGCGGTTCACCCTATCCGGGCGGGGAGGTTTTCGCTGAACCTCAGCGGGGATTCGCCGCGCCCCGCGGCGTGGGGCAAGAGGGTAGACACCAAGGTTTCTACCCTCTTAGCTCCCACTTCCTTTTGGGAGAGTCTGGCGCAGATTACCGACATGTGACCGCTGCGAAATGGGGGAACGGCAGATGGATTTTTTCTACCGTAGGGGAGCACAGTGTGCTCCCATGTCTCGACATATTCGCAGCGTCAGATACCGTACTGCTACACATGCGGTTTCATCTACGCAGGGCGCGACATAGCAGTGCCGCGCAACTCTTTAACATGTTATACCGGACGGCACCTACGGATTAGGCGTTTGATACTATTTATCTTCGCAGGTGCTGTCTATTACAACGCGCTTACGAATTGCGCGGCACGGTTATGCCACGCCTGCGTAGAGTTGCCCATATGTGTAGCAGTACGCTGTCTGTGAACTGCGAAAAGGCGGAGAAAGACACGCTGCGGTAACCCGACTGCCGTACCCCATTTCGGAGCGGTCACATATAGGAAATCTGCGCCGGATTAGCAAGCAAGGGAAAGGTAGGAGTTCAAAGAGGAAGGAAAACCGCAGGTGTCCTTCCTTTTTGCCCACCGCCGTGGGTACGGCGTCGTCCCGCCGCGGGGCGCGGCACGTTCCGCCGTCCGCAGACGGCGAATCCCCCCGCTGAGGTTCAGCGGAAAACTCTCCGCCCGTCAGGGGCGAACACGCTAACGCAGTTCGCGCACCCCGCTCAGCCGGTGCAGAAAAGAAGCCGCCCGTTAGGGGCGAACCCGCCTGCGGCAGTTCGCGCACCCCGGCTTCCGGTGCAGAGAAAGGAGCCGCCCCATTAGGGCGAACCCGCCAGCGGCAGTTCGAGTGCCCCGCTCAGCCGGTGCAGAAAAGGAGCCGCCCCGTCAGGGGCGAACACGCTTATGCGGTTCACCCCGGTCACTCGGTGCAGAAAAATTTCTCGAAAATTTTCAAAAAAGTTGACCATTCACGGTCAATTTTCACCTCCATCCGGCATAGGGTTGAAGGAGGTGACGCAATGACGAACATTGCATTCAGACAGGCACAGCGGCAACTACCGCCGAGCCGCACGCGGAAAGGAGGATATCCGCTATCTGGTGATTCACTTTACGGCGAACGACGGCGATACCGCGAAAAATAACGCGGATTACTTCGCTCGGGCGGAGATTTCGACCTCAGCGCACTACTTTGTGGACGAAAACGAGGTCTGGCAGTCGGTCCGCGATGCGGATATCGCATGGCACTGCGGCACGCGCGGCGTCTATTTCCACCCGTACTGCCGCAACGCGAACAGCATCGGCATTGAGCTGTGCAGCAGCAAGAACGGCGAGAAATTCTACTTTATGCCCGAGACTGTGCGCCGGGCGCAGGCGCTGACGCGCGAACTGATGGCGAAATACGGTATTCCGCTCGAAAATGTTGTGCGCCACTACGATGTTACGCACAAAAACTGTCCTGCGCCGTTCGTCGAGAGCGCATCCGCGTGGACAGCATTCAAGCAGGGGTTACAGAAAAAGGAGGAACCTGACATGACCGAAGCCGAGGTAAAGAAGATCATCGAGAGCACCCGCAGGACGTACAATAGCGTTTCCGCCGTTCCCGCGTGGGCGAAGCCGACTGTCGAGAAGCTGACGCGCAAGGGCTGGCTGCTTGGCGATGAGCACGGAAAAGCTCGACCTGACCGAAGAGCTGCTCCGCACGCTGGTTATCAATGACCGCGCCGGAATCTACGGCGAATAAGCGCAGCTGTCGCGAAACTACAGTTTCGCCGACAAGCAGGAACGGACCGTGGGCCGTTCCAAAGTCGTCCAAAAGTTCCTATGCGGAAACTTTTCCCTCTATAGGTATAAAAACCTGCGCTATCCTTGCGCGGATTCTTGGACGCGCTGCGCCGATACATGCTCCCTGGTTTTTATGAATTTGCAGTGCAAATTCTATTGAATGCGCGCTGCTGCGCGATTTGTGTCAAATTCGTAGAAAAATAGACTTTTCTACAAATTAAGAGGCTGTAAGCATCTCTTACATCCTCTTTTGTTACTTTGTATTTTGATAGGTCAGACCCTTTTTCCTTATAATAAACAGCTGGATATAGTACGATGCCGCAAGGAATACCGCTGCGAATGTCCACGCGGCCGCGTCCGTGTAGAACAGACCGCGCTCACCGATGACCCTGGTCAGCAGCAGCGATGCACCCACACGGCCTGCGAACTCGGTCAGACCGGAGAGCATGGGCGCGGTCGTAAAGCCCATGCCCTGCAGGGCCGAGCGGTAGGTGTGCAGCACATAGGCGGACAGCAAAAACGTGCTCATGACGACCAGATAATCATACGCGACCGACAGCGCCTCGGCGGCGTTGGCAGCATCCGCGGAGATGAACAGCGCGACAACGTGGCGGCCAAACAGGATCATGCCCGCCGCCAGCAGCGCGGAAAAGCTGAGCGCCAGCACAAGCGTCGAGCGGACACCCATCCGCACGCGGTCAAGCCGGTTTGCGCCCCAGTTCTGGCCGGTGTAGGTCGAGGCGGCGTAGCCGAACGCGGACGCGGAGCAGTCCATCAGACCGTGCAGCTTGTTGGTCGCGGTAAAACCCGCGAGGAACACAAAGCCGCAGGTGTTGATAACCGCCTGCATGATGATGCCGCTGATGACGATGACAAAATGCTGCAGCGCAAGCGGCAGACCAAGGTGGCACAGCCGCCGGATCACACTGCTGTCCGGCTGCCAGTCCGGCTTTTCGACGGACGCAGCCGGGATTTTTCCGCAGCGCAATGACGCAGTACGCGAATGCAAACAGCTGCGCGAGCAGTGTCGCGGCGGCAGCGCCCGGAATGCCCCAGCCGAAGCGGATAACGAACAGCAGATCGAGCACGATGTTCAGACATCCGGCAGTAAACATGGCAATAAGCGGACTTTTGCCGTCTCCGAGTGCGCGGAGGATCGCCGCTGCCATATTGTACGCCATCGTGATGAGCGTGCCCGCATACATCATGGTTAAATAAATGTGCGCGCCGTCATAGATGTTCTCGGGTGTGTCCAGCAGGTGCAGCAGCCAGCCTGCCGAGGACACAAACACCACGGTCAGCAGGATGCCGACTGCCGCGCACAGCAGCACGGACATGGTGATGGCCTTGCGCAGTCCCTTCTTATCGTTGGAGCCAAAGGTCTGCGACACGAGCACGGAAAAGCCCTGCGTCATGGCCTGTACGGTCCACAGCACCAGCCAGTACAGCCAGTCGGTCGCGCCGAGTGCGGCCAGCGCCTCACACCGACACCGCGCCCGACGATGGACGCGTCTGCGACTGTGTACAGCTGCTGACCGACATTTGTCAAAATCAGTGGTACGGCCAGTCCGAGAATAAGTTTTGTTGGACGGCCGACGGTCATATTTGTCTCTCTGCTCATACAATCTCCTTACATTTTGCCAGTTCGTACATTGCCGCCGCAATGATTTCCGCGTTCTGCAGCACGCGCTCGATCTCCATGTACTCGTCCGGCTTGTGCTCGCGCACCTCATCGCCGGGGAAGATCGGGCCGAATGCGACAAGGTTCGGCATGGACTTGGCGTAGGTGCCGCCGCCGATGCTCTTCAGCTCAGCCTTCTCGCCGGTCTGCTCCTCATATACCTTGGACAGTCTGCGGATGAGTTCGCTTTCGGGCGGCATGTAAATGGCCGCCGCGTGCGTCATTTCGGTTTCAGTAAAGCCGCCGAGCGTAAAGCCGCGCGACAGACGCGGGTATACGCGCTCGTATTTCAGGGTGACCGGGTAGCGCACCGAGAAAACGAGCGACAGCGTTCCTGCTCAAATTTTGCCACGCCGAGGTTGAGCGTCAGCGGGCCGGACAGCTCATCGCGCATGGCGAGACCGAGGGACTCACCGTGCACCTCCATGCCGAGGCGCTCTGCCACAAATGCCATGCAGTCGCCGAGTTCGCCGGTCAGCGGCAGCTGATTGAGTGCCTGCGCCAGCCGTCCGATGGCATTTTCGCCCTGCTCCGGGGTCGAGCCGTGAACGGCAATGCCCTCGGCTTCCACGCGGATGCCGCCCTCGATCGGCGTGACGGTTACCTTGTCCGCCGAGATTTTGGCAGCCGCGTCCGCCGGACACTGCAGCTCCGCCGCCGCATACGCCGGAGAGATGTTGGAGGCGGCACCGCCTCGAACCTTGTCAGGCGGTAATCGCCGGTCTGGTGCAGCTTTCGGCTGTAAGTGCCGTTGAGAATGCCCTTTTCGCCGTTGATGATCGGGTATTCGCCGTCCGGCGTGAAGCCGTACACCGGCAGCTCGCCGCCATGCGAAACGTACCACGACATATCGCCGCAGCCGGTCTCCTCGTTGGTGCCGAACAGCAGACGGATGCGCTTGGAGGGGCAAAACCGGCATCCTTGAGCGCCGCCAGCGCGTAGATGGCCGCCACCATCGGGCCCTTGTCGTCCATCGTGCCGCGCCCATAGATGCGGCCGTTCTTGATCTCGCCGGAGAACGGTTCGGACTCGCTCCAGCCGTCACCGGCGGGCACAACGTCCAGATGACCGAGCACAGCCACCATTTCCTCGCCCTCGCCGTACTCGCACCAGCCGACGCGGTCGTCCATATTGCCGGTCCGGAAGCCCAGCTTTTCGCAGAGCGCAAGCGTTTCGTGCAACGCACGGGCAGGCTCACGGCCGAACGGCGCATGCTCTTCCGGCACGCCTTCTACGCTCGGTATGCGCACGAGCGCGGCAAGACTTTCCAGCAGTTCGTCCGCGTGCGCACGGATGTAGGGTTTGCAGTTCATAACAAAAACCTCCTTAACAGGGTGGATTATTCATCGGATTGGGAATGGTTGAGCACAAAATGGCTCTTTTGTATGCGATAAGTCCATCGCGCTGCATGCGGCTCAGCTCGGCGGACAGCGCACTGCGGTCCACGCCGAGGTAGTCGGCCAGCTGCTGACGGTCGAGCGGAATGTCGAACGTGTCCGAGCCGTGCTGCACCGCCTGTGCGGACAGGTACGACAGCAGCTTTGCCACGCATGGATTTCGGACTTGTGTGAAAGATTTTTCGCGTCAAAAGCAGGTTTTTCTGCGCGGTGACGTCCAAAAGATTGCGTAAAAAGCACACTGTGCGCGCTGTCCTGCGCGGCAGAGGAGAGCAGTGTTTCGCTCGGCAGGAACAGCACCTCGGACGGCTCGTCCGCCACAGCGGAGACCATCATGGGCGTGCCGGGCACGCAGGCGTACGTTTCAGCGAATACCGAACCGGGCGTAATGTGGTCGAGCAGCGTCTTGTGGCCCCATGCGTCGCAGCGCTCGATATTCACGCCGCCCGAGAGCAGAATGCACAGCGCATGCGCGGTCTCGCCGACGCGGTAAATCGGCTGAAATTTGTCAAATTCACGCGTGCAGGCGTGCAGACGGCGCAAAAAGCGGGGATAATTCTGCGGTTTCAATGCCGCGGAACAGACCGCAGCGTGCAAGGATGGACAGGTTCATATTTCCTCCTGTTTTGTTGTTGGGACAACATACTTTGCTCTCTCAGTATAGTAAGATATGAGCGTAAAGTCAAGCGGGACACACGAACCGCGCAGGCGGTTCGCCCGAACGGGGCGGCAGCTTTTTTCAGCACCGGCTGACCGGGGTGCGCGAACTGCCGCAGGCGGGTTCGCCCTGTCTGGGCGGCACTCTTTTCCAGCACCGGCTGACTGGGGCATACGAACTGCGTCAGCGGGTTCGCCCCTGACGGGCGGGGTGTTTTCGCTGAACCTCAGCGGAGGGATTCGCCGTCTGCGGACGGCGGGAACGTGCCGCGCCCCGCGGCGGGGCAAAAAGGAAGGACAACCTGCGGTTTTCCTTCCTCTTTGAACTCCTACCTTTCCCTTTGCTTGATAGCCCGGCGAAAATCGGAGAGCGGCGACCGCTTCGAAATGGGGAGAACGGCAGAGGATTTCTTCTACCGTGTCTTTCTCAACCGATTCGCAGTGTCAGATAGTGTACTGCTACACGGGCGGTTAAATTTCCGCAGGCGCAACATGACTGTGTTGCGCAATCCGTTAGTCTGGAGTTTACGCACGGCACCTACGGATTAGGCGTTTGGTACAAGTTATTTTCGCAGGCCCTGTCTGTAACAACGCGCTCACGAATCGCGCGGCACTGCTATGCCGCGCCCTGCGGAGAGTATCCGGTCTGTGTGGCAGTACGAAAACAGCTTGAGCGGCTGAGGTCGAGAAATGGGCGCACACTGTGCGCCCCTACGGAAGATGAGCAGTACGCTCGTTCCTTGGTGAGTCTCAGCTCTGCAAATTTCGCCGTGCCCTCATAGGAAAGGGGGGGGAGATTCACAAGAGGGTGGAAACCTTGGTGTCTACCCTCTTGTGCCCCCTGCCGGGTAGGCGGCCCCAGCGGAACCATCTCAAGACAAGAAACAGGATATATAAGGAGAAAACACTATGATTCGCAAAATTATCGAAATCGACAAAGAAAAATGCAATGGATGCGGCCTTTGCGCCCAAGCCTGTCATGAAGGCGCTATCGGCATGGTGGACGGAAAAGCCACTCTGCTCCGCGACGACTACTGCGACGGACTCGGCAACTGCCTGCCGGTCTGCCCGACCGGCGCCATCTCGTTCGTCGAGCGCGAAGCCGCCGCTTACGACGAAGCCGCCGTGCAGGCCAATATGCAGGCAAAATCTCAGCCGCACACCGGATGCCCGGGCAGCATGGCACGGAGTATGGAACGCGCCCCGGTCAATCAGCCGGCCTCGTTCATTCCGATGCCGAGCCAGCTGCGCCAGTGGCCGGTGCAGATCAAGCTCGTGCCGGTCAACGCGCCGTATTTTGACGGCGCAAGCCTGCTCATCGCGGCAGACTGCACCGCTTACGCGTACGCAAACTTCCATCAGGATTTTATCCGGGGAAGGTAACGCTCGTCGGCTGTCCCAAGCTGGATGATGTGGATTACAGCGAGAAGCTGACCGAAATCCTCCGTCAGAACAACATCAAAAGCGTAACCGTTGTCCGCATGGAGGTGCCGTGCTGCGGCGGGCTGGAATACGCCGTCCGCACCGCGCTGCAGAACTGCGGCAAGCTGCTGCCGTGGCAGGTGAAGACCATTTCCATCAAGGGCGAACTGCTGGACGATTGACCGATTTCTGTCGATTTCACTGATTTGCATTTGCAATTTTCGTTCGAAACGTGTAAAATAAAAGGTAACACCGCAGTCAAATTGTGTGGTGGTGCCTTTGAATGACACCGCGCAACGCGGTATGTAGGAGCGAAAATTCATGGCAGTCACTTTGGCAGAAATCGCTGCGCTGGCGGGCGTTTCACGCGGCACGGTGGATCGGGCACTTAACGACAGAGGCCGCGTCGATCCCAAAGGTTGCGGCACGCGTGCGCCGCATTGCGGCAGAGCGAGGCTACCGCCCGAACCGTGCGGGACGCATGCTGGCACGCGCGAAAAACCCGATCAGGATCGGCGTGATCGTCCAGTCGGTCGAGACCATGTTCATGCACACGGTATTTGAGGAGATCGAACGCGCATCGGCGCACTTTACCACCACCGGCGCAGAGGTGCTCGTGCGGCCGCTGGAGGGCGTCGATGCACAGCAGCAGCTGGACGTGATCGACGAGCTGCTCGAGGCAGGCGTGCAGGGCATCGCGCTTTCTCCGGCGGAGGACGAGCGGGTGCGCGCCCGTATTCAGGAGCTGTCCGAGCGCATGCCGGTCGTTACCTTCAACTCGGATCTGCCGGATTCGGGCCGCCTGTGCTACGTCGGCGTGGACAATTTCGCGTGCGGACGCATGAGCGCCGGTCTGATGGACCTGCTGCTTGCCGGTCAAGGGAAGTCCTGCTGGTTGCCGGGCAGGAAAACAACTGGTCGCATCAGCAGCGTGTGGACGGCTTTCAGGCCGAGGCTGCCGCAAATTTTCCCGGTTTGAGCCTGCTGCCGCCGCAGACCTGCGGGGACGATCAGCAGCTGGCGCATGATATTGTGTGCCGCGCTGTGCAGGAGCATCCGTCGCTGCGCGGTGTGTACGTTTCGGTAAACGGTCAGCTCGGTGCGTGCGACGCGCTGCGTGAGCTGGGTTTACAGGGCAAGGTGCACCTGATCTGCCACGATTTGATTCCGGCAAATGCGGACAATGTCCGCCGCGGACTCATCGACTTCCTGATCGATCAGGATGCCGCCCCTGCAGGGCGCCCGTCCGATCGAGCTGCTCATGGACTACCTGCTGGCAGGCGAAAAGCCGGAGACCGACCGCATTCTTGCGTGCATTGATATCCGCAACCGCTACAACGTGTGAGGTGCGCGATGAAAGAGGTTTTGCGGTTCGATCACGGCGTTTTGACACATTTTCCGGCATCAGCCGGACGGAATAAGCCTGCGCTCATCCTGTGCCCGGGCGGCGGCTACGAATACTGCTCCATCCGGGAGGGCGCACCGGTCGCGCGTGCGTTTGCGCGGGACGGTGTGGAAGCGTTCGTGCTCGAGTACGACTGCACGGAGGTGCCGCTTGGCGTAAAGCCGCTGCACACGCTGTCCGCGTCTGTCGCCTGGGTGAGAGAACATGCGGCACAGCTCGGCATCGCGGCAGACCGCATTGCGGTCGGCGGATTTTCGGCGGGCGCCCATCTGGCGGGACTGCTGGCGGCGACGTGGCACGACGCAGACTGGTTTCCCACGGGTACGGATCTGCAGGCGCACCGACCGAATGCGGCGGTGTTGTGTTATCCGGTGGTCTCGGCGGGAGCGTATGCCCACCGCGGCAGCTTTGTGCGTCTGGCAGGTAAAAATGCTGCGGAACAGCGGAGATTTTCGCTGGAAACGCTGGTTTCCGCGCACATGCCGCGCACTTTTTGTGGCACACCCTGACGGACGCGACCGTTCCGGTCGAGAACACGCTGCTGCTCGAGGCGGCTTTGCGCCGAGAGAATATCAGCCACGAGCTGCACCTGTTCCCCGCACGGCGTGCACGGACTCGCGCTCGCGGATTTGGAGACTGCCGACCCGATGAAAGGGCGCGTGCCTGACCGGCATATAAACCGCTGGCAGGCGCTCTGCGCGGAATGGCTGAAGGAGGAATAACAATGCAGATTCGACACACCCGGCCGGAGGATCTTCCGGCGATGCAGGAAATTTTTGCGGACGCGCGGGCATTTATGCGCGAAAACGGCAATCCCGATCAGTGGGGAGACAGATTCCCGACGCGGGAAATGCTGGACAAGGATCTTGCACTGCACCGCAGCTACGTCTGCGAGGACAACGGCAAAATCGCAGCGACCTTTGCGTTTACGACCGACGGCGAGCCGACCTATCGCGTCATTCGCGGCGGCGCCTGGCTGGACGATGCGCCGTACGGCGTTGTCCACCGTATCGCGGCGGCTAAGGGCACGCACGGTGCGGCTTCGTTCTGCATGAACTGGTGCATGGAGCAGTGCGGCAACATCCGCATCGACACGCACGCGAACAACAAGCCCATGCAGGGTCTGCTGAACAAGCTCGGCTATACCTATTGCGGTGTCATTGAGCTGGAAAACGGGCGCGGAGAACGTCTGGCGTTCCAGAAACGAGTAGAAAAAGTAAGTAAGAAACAGCAAACGGCATACCGGAGGAGATTGCCCTCGGTGTGCCGTTTTTTATTTTCGGACTTTGATAAAATTAAAGGTTGACTTTAATATAATTTAATATTATAATAAAGTTACAATGAAAGGAAGTGATAGCCGGGGCAATCGAGGTAATGCCGGGTGGCTTGCATCGCTGGACGAGGAGGACGTGTCGTTCATCAAAAAATTCGTGCTGGCGTCGGGTTCGCTCAAGGAGGTCGCGGGCATTTACGGCGTGACCTACCCGACCGTGCGCCTGCGTCTGGACCGTCTGATCCAGAAGATCAGGCTTGGCGAGCAGGCGGACGAGGAGCCGTATATCGCGCTTATCAAGCGTCTTGCGGTCAAGGACAAACTGGATTTTGACACGGCGAAGCTGCTCATCAACGAGTACAAAAAGCTGAGAGAGGGGAATAAATAATGCTGATTGCAACGGTTTCTACAATTATTTCGATGATTTTTCTGATCGCGTTTGTCGCGGCAATGATTATTTTGCAGGTCTATCTTTCCAGACGGAGAGCAAACTGCCGGGATTGGTACTGCCTGCCATCACGTTTTTCGGGGAGCTGTTCATCCTGCTGAACGTGGTGACGAATGTGGTGATGACCTCGGTGGCTGACAATGCGGTTGGCGGAGTGGATTCGTACAGCGTGTTCGTGACGGTGCTCAACACGGTGCTGACGCTGCTCGTTATCTCCATGCCGACCATCGTGCTGCTGGTGATCTACTTTCTCTGCCGCAGAGGGATGAACCGCAAAAAGCAGATCGAGAAGATGAATATTCAGGATTTGTGAGTTTTTCGCTTACTTTAAGCGGGGATTCGCCGTCTGCGGACGGCGGGGATTTGCCGCCCCGCGGTGGGAGTGCGCTGACGCCGCGCGGGCGTACAAGAGGGTAGACAACCTGCGGTTTTCCACCCTCTTGTAAATCTCCCCTTTTCCCCTTGGAGAGTCTGGCGCAGATTGCCGACATGTGACCGCTGCGAAAATGGGGAACGGCAGTCGGGTTACCGTTGCGTGTCTTTCTCCACCTTTTCGCAGTTCACAGACAGCGTACTGCTACACATAAGATTAGCTCCACGCAGAGGGCGGCATGACAGTGCCGCCCAATTTTTTTGCGCGTTATACCGCCCGGCACCTGCGAATCTATCTATTAGATACAATTTATCTTCGTAGGTGCTGTCTGTAATCTCCAGACTAACGAGTTGCGCGGCACTGCTATGCCGCGCCTGCTTAGATGAAATCACATGTGTAGCAGTATGGTATCTGACACTGCGAACAGGTTGCGAAAGATACGGAAGAAAAAATCCTCTGCCGTACCCCTTTTCGAAGCGGTCGCATGTCGGCAATCTGCGCCAGACTATCTAACAAGGGAAAGGTAGGAGTTCAAAGAGGAAGGAAAACCGCAGGTTGTCCTTCCTTTTTGCCCCGCGGCGGGCGCCGCACTCTCCTGCGCTCCGCAGAGCGCAGCTCCCCGCTGAGGTTCAGCAAAAAATCCCCGCCCGTCAGGGGGCGAACCCGCCTGCGGCAGTTCGCGTGCCCCGCTCAGCCGATGCAGAAAAGGAGCCGCCCGTCAGGGGCGAACCCGCCTGCGGCAGTTCGTGTGCCCTGATCACCTTGTGTCGAGAATAGAAAAGCACCGCAGAATTGCTTCCACGGTGCTCAAAGTATGCACTTTTTACTCAAATCGCAGCAGCGTATCGACATCCTTACGCGCCGGAGCCTGCGGGTCCTGTGCCGGATGACCGAGTGCGATGAGCGCGGCCACTTCCTGACCCTCGGGATTTCACGACCTTGGCAACCTCGGCGGGATTGTAAATGCCCATGATGACCGTGCCGAGACCGAGCGCGTGCGCGGCAAGGCAGAAGGTCTGCGCGGCAACGCCCGCGTCAAAGGACTGCCAGTGGGCAGCAAGCGGGTGCTGAATGAGCCGTCGCGCTCGTAGCCGGAGCGACCCTTGATCATGGTCAGCACGACCAGTGCCTGGTGCACCGTGCGTGGTCTTCTGGTTGAAGGCGAAGTCCAGCATGCAGTCGTCCGCCAGCTTGTCCTTCTTTTCCTTGTCGGTCACAACGATGTAGCGCGCGATCTGCGTATTCTTCCAGCTCGGCGCAAAGGCGGCAGCTTCAACGACCTGACGAACCTCGTCCTCGGTCACAGGCTGCTCGGTGAACTTGCGGATGCTTCGGCGGGTTTTGATACATTCCAGTGCTTCCATGAGAATATCTTCCTTTTTAGAGTATGTTTGACTTTTTATTATAGCAGAGCGGAAAAGCAAGTGCAAGTTAATTATCCGCCATTACCTTAATATAGTAGCGGCGATGGCGCGGACCGTCGAACTCGCAGAAATACACGCCCTGCCAGATGTCGAGGAGGGGCTTGCCGTCCTCGATGAGCACGGTCTGGCTCGGGCCGACATAGCTGCACGCTGAGGTGCGCGGTCGAATTGCCCTCGGCATGCCGAAAATCCCGTCGGTCGGGAAACGCCTCGCGCAGACCGAGCAGCAGGTCGTGCTGCACATCCGGGTCAGCGTTTTCGTTGATGGTGATACCGGCGGTCGTATGCGGGCAGTACACCACGGCAAGACCGCTCTGCACGCCGCTTTCGCGGATGACTTCACGCAATCTGGCGGTGATATTGTACATGCCCTCGTGATCGGTCGAGATGGAAAATTCTCTGGTTTTCATGCTCATTCTCCTCGGCTTTCGTGCAGATAGGTCGCTTCCAGATCGGAAAGGTGCAGCTTTACGGCAAGCGGGTACTTCTCGAATGCATGCGCGAGTGCGAAGCTGCCGCCCTTGACCGACTCGTCAAAGCCGCCCATGTGCCAGCGCACGGCGATGGCCTCCTCAGTGCGCAGCCGCATGAAGCGCTCGATCAGGTACACCGATTTCTCGCCGTGTCCATAGGGAAACTGGTCGTCGATCGCGTAAACCGGCACCTTTTCCCACTCGCCGCGGTCGTTCTTGCGGTTGCGCAGCTCGGTCTTGTAAAAGCCCGCTTTGCACAGATCATGCAGGAGAGAAACGATGGTGTAGCTCTCAAATCGTCGGTCTCGGGATTGAAATGCTTGGAGATCAGCACGTTGTACACGTTGAGCGAGTGGTCGAGCAGACCGCCCTCATACGCAGCGTGGAACCGCGTGGACGCGGGAGCCGTGAAGAAATCCGTGCCCTCGAGCCACGCAAGCAGCTTTTCCGCGCCCGGACGATGGATGTTTTGTTGTAGGTTTCGATGAAAATCTCTTTATTTGTCATGTTGTTCCTCCATTCGGGTGCGGGCAAGCCGCAGAAGCGTATCCCGCCGATTGTCGGTCTGGCCGTCTATCACGGCATCCAGCAGGGCGTGCAGCATTTCACCGACCGGTCTGCCGCGCAGACCAAGCGCCTGTAAATCGGCTCCGTTTACGGCAAGCTGCCGCAGCGAGAAGCATTGCTCCTGCGCGAGCACGCGGTTCAGCAGCGCTTCGGTCTCAAACAGCTGCGCCACATAGTCGCGGCTGGTGCCCTGACCGACCGCATCGCCTTTTTTGATCGCCAGCAGGTCGCGGAACCGCGCCTCTCCGATGCGCGACAGGCTGCGCCGCACCAGCTTTTCGTTGTCACCGAGCGGTGTGTCGTGCCGCTCGACCAGCAGGAGGATGCGTTCGGTGTCCGCGCTCGAGAACCGCAGCCGCGGCAGGAGCTTGCGCGACAGCGCAAGGCTCGCCCTGGGATGTCCCCGGAAATGCCCGATGCCTTGCTCGTCCACGGTCTTGCAGGCGGGCTTGCCGCTGTCGTGCAGCAGCATCGCCCACCGGAGCACCGGCTCGGCCGGCACCTGACCGACCGCGCGCACGGTGTGCTCCCACATCGTACAGGTGGTGCGGATTCTGCTGCTGACAGCCCTGCATGGGCGCGAGCTCGGGCAGGGCAGAGGTGATAAGGTCGGCATAAGCCATCAGCGTGCGCTGCACATAGCGGCCGCACAGCAGACCGGTCAGCTCCTCACGGATGCGCTCGGCGGCAATGCAGTCCAGGCGATGCACCTGCCGCCGCATGGCAGCGGCGGTTTCCGGCTCGATGGCGAATCCCAGCTTGGAGGCGAACCGCAGTCCGCGCAGGATGCGCAGCGCGTCCTCCTGAAATCGGGTGTCTGCATCACCGACCGCGCGCAGAACGCCGTTTTTGAGGTCGGTTTGCCCGCCAAACGGGTCGCACAGACCGCGTTCCGGGTGCCACGCCATCGCACCGACCGTGAAATCCCTTCGTGCCAGATCCTCACGGATGTCGGTGACAAAGCGCACGCCGTCCGGATGCCGCCCGTCCGAGTAGCCGCCCTCCGTGCGGTAGGTGGTAATCTCGAGCGGGCCGCCGTCCGTGAGTACAGTCAGCGTGCCGTGCCTGAGTCCGGTCGTGAGCACACGCGCGTCCGCGAACACGGCCTGCATCTGAGCCGGAGACGCGGACGTACACAAGTCCCAGTCGTGCGGTTCGACTCCGCGCAGACTGTCGCGCACGCAGCCGCCGACCGCCCACGCCTCAAATCCGGCACGCTCTAATCGCCGGATGGCGTGTGCCGCGTGTTCGGGCAGCTGCATCACTTTTTGTCCTGCTTCAGCTTGTACGAGCTGCCGTCCGGATTGATAACCACCGTGTTGTCCAGCTGTGCCTTCAGGCTCTTGCGGAAATCGGCAACGTACTCTGCGCGGAGCTCCTGCTGCTCCTTCTTCTCCGCGTCGGTCAGTCCTTCGGTTTTGGCCTTTTGGCAAGCGCGTTGATGCGTGCAATTTTTTCGTCTGTCATATTGCAAAATCTCCTTGATTATCCTTATGCTATCTTTATATTATATCAAATTTCTATCCGTAATGAAAGCCTTTTGCGGACGCTGAGCAGCCGTTTCCGGTTATACCGCTGAATCCACGCGAACGGCAGGTTCGCCAGCTGAATCGCAAGCGCAATGACCGCATACCGGATGAGCCACGCCGTCCGGTCGGCGCTCAGCAGACAAAAAACGAGCGATACCCAGCCGAGCACGCCGATCACATAATGAATTACCTCCGCACGGCAGGTGATGAACAGAAAACGGTCGAGGTATGCCGTATCCCGCCCGGATTTGAGGTGCCGCTTGTCAAATTCGGGATTGAACTGCGGCAGCCGGTCCTTCCATTTCGGCAGACCGATCTTGCGGAAAACCCGCATTTCCCAGTCGGAAACCGTGAAAAACGCCGGTTTGGGTCGAACCATCGCGTTTGCACGTCCTTCGGCAGAGCGCACACCGCGCCAGCCGTACTGAAATGCAGTCCGACCCAGAACGCTGTATTCAGCAGGGTAATGAGCAGATCCTTCATGCGGTTTGCCTCCCTTCGTACGGCCTCTATCATACCATGATATTGCCGTTTGTTCAACCGAACTGCCTTGACCGACAGGCTTCTGCATGCTACAATAAGTGAAGATTCTTCTGTGTTAAATCATAGTAAAGAGGTAGTTTATATGAAAATCGAAACAAAATGCCTGCATGAGGGCTACAAGCCCGAAAACGGCGGCCCAGGCGTCATGCCCATCGTTCAGTCTACCACCTACCGGTTCGATTCGACCGAAAAGATCGCATCCCTGTTCGATATGCCGACAGAGTGCATCTACTCGCGCTTTGCCAACCCGACCTGCGATGCGGTAGAGAAGAAGATCGCCTCCCTCGAGGGCGGCGTCGGCGCGATGCTGACTTCCTCGGGTCAGGCGGCATCCCTGCTGTCCATCCTCAACCTGTGCTCGGCAGGCGACAGCTTCATCGCGGCTTCCACCATCTACGGCGGCACGTTCAATCTGTTCGGCGTAACGCTGAAACGGTTCGGCATCGAGTGCATCTGGGCGGACGCAGAGGCAAGCGAGGAGGAAGTGCAGAAGCTGTTAAAGCCCAACACCAAGGCGGTGTTCGGTGAGACGCTCGCCAATCCGGCTCTGACCGTGTTCGACATTGAAAAGTGGGCGAACATCGCGCACAAGAACAACGTGCCGCTCATCGTGGACAACACGTTTGCAACGCCGGTGCTGTGCCGACCGATCGAATGGGGCGCGGATATTGTCATCCACTCGACCACCAAGTACATGGACGGCCATGCCGTACAGGGCGGCGGCGTCATCGTGGACGGCGGCAAGTTTGACTGGGCGGCATCGGGCAAGTTCCCGGATTTCACCGAGCCGGACGAAAGCTATCACGGTGTAGTCTACACCAGAGAGTTCGGCAAAATGGCATACATCATCAAGGCGAGAATGCAGCTGATGCGGGACTTCGGCTGTTATCCGGCGGCACACTCCGCGTTCCTGCTCAACCTCGGTCTGGAGACCCTTCCGGTGCGTATGCGCCAGTACTGCGAGAACGCGCTGACCGTTGCCAAGTTCCTCGAGTCGAGCGACAAGATCGCATCCGTTCGCTATCCCGCACTGCCGGGCAACGAGCACTACGAGCGTGCGCAGAAGTACCTGCCGATGGGCACCTCGGGCGTGATGTCCATTGATATCAAGGGCGGCCGTGAGGCGGCTATGAAGTTCATGGACAGCCTCAAGCTGGCGTCCAACGAGGTTCATGTTGCCGACATCCGCACCTGCGTGCTGCATCCGGCGTCCGAAACCCACCGTCAGCTGACCGATGAGCAGCTGGTTGCCGCAGGCATTGAGCCGGGCATGGTGCGTATTTCGGTCGGTCTGGAGAATGTTGAGGACATTATCGCTGACCTCAAGCAGGCTCTCGACCAGATTTAATCATTTACAGCAAAACAGGGTGTGTCAACGGACATGCCCTGTTCTTTTAGGGAGGAAACTATGCGTATTCGCTCTATCGAGGCATCTGACCGCGAATTTTTATCGACCGCTGCCATGCGTTCTATAAAACGCCTGCCTGCGACCATGAAATCCCACAGCAGAACGCCGAACGCACGTTTGAGCTGCTCCTGCACGGCACGCCGTATGCGGACTGCCTGATTGCCGAGGACGAGAACGGACAGCCGTGCGCGTACTGCCTGCTGGCGCTCACCTGGTCGAATGAGGCGGGCGGTCTGTGCGTCTGGCTGGAGGAAATCATGGTGGATGACGAGCGGCGCGGCAAGGGCATCGGCAGCAGGCTCATCGCCGCGGTGCACGAAAAATACAACACAGCCGCGCGGTATCGTCTGGAGGTAACGGAAAGCAACGTGCGGGCAAGTGCCCTCTATCACATGCTCGGCTTTGAGGATTTGGAGTACAGGCAGATGATACTGGACACGCCGCCGCTCGGCTAAGCAGATTGTTGGTATTTTTGTCACAAACTTGTTACAAATTACCTCTTGATTTTTTGTGCACTAAGCGCACTATAATAAAGACATCAAAAAGGAAGGAAGGTGGGTCCGATGGACAGTGAAATTCAGCAGTACGCGGGAGATATCCTTGCACATCCGCGTTTTCAGCAGCTTCGCACGTTCTGTCACCACGGACTGGACAACTCTGTGTATGACCATTCCGTTGCGGTAGCGGAAGCAGCCTGTCAGATCGCCCGCCTGATGCGTCTGTCGGAGAGCGAAACGACCTCGGTTGTCCGTGCCGCGCTGCTGCATGACTTTTCGGCTATGACTGGCACGGCGAGCGCTTCCGCCGTTATCTGAGCCATTTTTCCGGCGTGCACCGCATTGCACACATGCACGGGTTCATTCACGGCCACATCGCAGCCGACCGCGCCAAGCATACCTTCGGTCTGTCCGAGCGGGAGTGCGAAGCCATCGCACGGCACATGTTTCCGCTGGCGGCCATGCCGCGCACGCGAATCGCGTGGATCGTCACCGTGGCGGATAAAGCCGTGGCATCCAAGGAAATGACCGCCGCTGTCGGCGGCTACGTCTCGCACGCGTACCATAAAATTTTCGCATAAAAAAGCACCCGATCTCCATTGTGTCTGTTGGAGATCGGGTTTTTGTTATTCGTAGATGGAGTCGATGATGGATTTCATTTCGTCAACAGATATGTCACCGCTAAAACCAACTTCATAGCGACCAAGCATGGTTACTGCATTCAAGTGCTCTAAATTATGCATGATATACCATGTTGTACCGCCTTTTGGTATTCAATGACAGGACGGCTGTCTTTTTCAATATGAATCGTGCCGAGTTCTTCTGTGATAGTATTTACCGTTATTATGAAACCGGGCTTATCGGGGTCTGCGGTGTATTCATAATAGGCAAGAATATCGAGGGTGTTCAAGTAATAGTCTTTGTATACGTTGATTTGATTCAGTACATACCCTTGCGGAATTCTATTCGGTACGATAGGAGAGTTTATGCCTAAACCGTGTAATGCGGTCTTAAAATTAGTGTTGATAATATCGAAATTTTCCATTATATGCGAAGTGTCCCAAGTCGATTTCGTTTTTTCCAAACCGACGTCGGACAAGTCTGTATCCGGTACATCTGCATATTCCGGGTTTACTTCTTCGTGTACCGGTATCGGGTTTGCCGCCGAACCAAGCGGAGCATTAGGGTCATACTCTACTGTACTATCTTCCAGTGCATGGTTTTCCTCATAGCTTGCCGATGTACCATCCGGAAAATGCGTATAGCCGTCCTCGGTGGTCTCAAAATCGTCATGTCCGCTCTGGAAAAAGCCGAACGTCTCGGAATCCCACATCGCCGCATAGTCGAACGGATTGTGACCGGTAGCCAGCGCAAATACGGTTCCTGCGGCGAAAACAGCCGCCGCGACAACAAAAACGCGGTAGCACAGCCGCCGTCCGCGGTGCGGCTTGACGAAAAATTCCTTATGGTCGGCCTTGAACTTTTTGAGCGACGCTTCTGTGTCGATTTCCGGCGCGTCCGTCTGCGTCTGCAAATACTGCTCGAGCGCAGGCAGGGCTGCATCACCGTTTTCGCAAACCGCGTCCATCAGCCGGAACAGCTCGTCAATCTGCTTAGAATCCCTGCATTGTCGTCACTCCTTTCCATAAGTTCGGCGCAGTGCCGCCGTGCGCGGCTGTACTGGCTGCGGCAGGCGGTCTCGGAAATGCCGAGTTTTTTCCGAAATGGTGGAATAGTCCATGTCCTCAGCGAGCCGCAGGGTCAGAATGCGCTGTTCAGATTCGGATAAGCCCTTTGGCAGCATGCCGGAAAACGGTATCAGCTCGGGTTCGGCTGCGCGCAGAATGCTTTCCTCAAGCGGCGCGGCCGCGTGTCTGCACTGCGCGCGGTATTCGCTGATGGCGTTGTTTTTCAGCACACGGAACAGCCATTTTACAGGCTGCTCGTGCTCCATCACGCTGTTGATCTTTGCCAGCAGGATGAGAAAGGTGTCGGCCACAATGTCCTCGGCAATATCGCGGCTGCCGACAATGGGCAGAACGGTCTGCACCATCATCCTGTAATACTTTGTATATGATTCCTCGAAAAAGAGGATTTGCTCCTGTGTCAATTTGGTTCCCCCCTTGGGTTGGAAATGATACCATTCAATTATACAACGCCTGAGCGGGATTTTCTGTGGCAAATTTTTTGAAAAAATCTTTAGCGGTTTGTTGTCACAAAACGGCACTCCCGGTCGTTATAATAGTATCAGAAAAATGGATTGACAGAATATGATTTTGTTGTATACCATAGGTATGGATAGAAAAATCTGTATTTTATTATGTGGAGGGCAATGATGACTAAGTTCAAGAAAATCGCAAGCGGCACACTCGCGGGCTGCCTGATGGCGTCCGCGCTGATGATGAGCGCAGGCGCAGCAAATGTGCAGACCACCGTGATTTCCAAAGCGGGGGTGCAGGCTGCAGCGCAGACTTACAGCAATACGGTTGCATTTAACAGTGGCATGGCATCGCAGATTGTGGCGCTGCCGGTGTATAGCGGCTTCAGCGTGTGCGATTTGAAGGTAAATAACAAGGCACAGGGACACGTTACAGTCTCGATTCACGAGGGTTCGCCGACCGGTGCATTAGCGTGCAGTGCGTTCCGCGTGGAAGCCGGAGAGAGCAAGTCGTTCGCAGGCGTTGCGCTGACCGAAGGCGCAAATTATGTGGATATCCACACGGACGGCACCTGCAATCTGTCGGGTTCGCTGACGTATGCGTTCGCAACTGCGCCTGCCGCCCAGCAGACCCGCACCGCCGTAAAAATCAATCCGCAGAGCGCGGACATTTATGCAGAAGGCATTCCGGCCACCTTCCCGAGCGAGGACGGAAAGACGGTTTACGGCGCTGAGCTACAACGGCTCGACCTACATGCCGCTGCGCACGGTTGGCCGCTGGATGGGCTAAAAATATCTCGTGGGACAGTGCATCGCGCACGGTGTTCCTGTCCGGTACTACGGAAAAGTCCTATCCGTGTGCGGATGACGATGCGTACCATCAGGAAGGCGTGAAATATGTCGGTGCGACCGGCACGGCTACGCTCGATAAGGGCGTGAAGGTGCTCGTGGACGGCAAACAGCAGACCTTCAAAAACCAGAAGGGCGAGACGATTTATCCGCTCTTCTACGCAAACTCCATCTATCTGCCGCTGCGCAACATCGGTGAGCTGACCGGCATGGATGTAACGTGGTACAGCGCCAAGGCAGAGAATGACGTGAACGCCATCTTTCTGCGCATGCCGATTTCGGACAGCAAGCGCGCCGAAATGGAAACCTACGCGACGAACCTCATGAAGCAGCTGCTCGATATGCGAACGGATACGCAAAAGTTCAAGAATTGCGATTCTGCGGTGAAAAACGGCAGTTATACCGACTATGTGATTACCGACAAGGCGGCTGCTATGGCGGCGCTGGACTCCATCAAGCGCAAGGCGCAGACCATCCGCAGCGGCATGACCGAGCAGGCCAACCCGATCCGCTACTACAACAGCAGCCTGATGAACGAACTGGATTTTCTCATCAATAACGCGGATACCGTGATGGACCGCGTGAAGAACGGTCGGGTCGTGGTCGGCAGCAGCAATCCGGATACGAGCGTAGTCGATCAGACCGCCGTTATGTTCGGCGCGGATGATACCATGCTCGACTGCGAACGTATGGTTCGCATGCTGCGGCAGAATATGGACAGACTGTTTTAACAGGCAAAACAAAAGCTGAGACAAAATCTCAGCTTCTTTTTTTCATGTTATCCGCCGCAGACCGAGCAGGCGGTGTAACCCTGCCGCTTGGCTTCGGAAAGCGACATTGAATCTGGCTTTTCTTCAAATACCGGCAGCCGGCGCTGTGATATTTGGAGCCGGTGTCTGTGACGTAAACGGTCTCGCTTTGGTCGTCCGAGCTGCTGTAAGCTGCCGGGACGGACGAACTGTCACTCGAGGAACCGCCGGAGGACGAGCCGCTCGATACACCTGTTTTGAGCGTATCCACCTGTTTCTGTAAATCTGCCTTCTGGCTCGTGAGCGTGTCCACCTGCGTCTGCAGGCCGTTTTCTCCTCGGTGAGCGAAGCCACCTGCGCTTTCAAACCGTCAATGGTCGGCTGGGATTCGTCCGCCTGCGCTTGCAGGTCGGAGACCGAGCCTTCCAGATGGCTTACCTGCGACTGCAGGGAAGCGGTCTCGTTCATCTGCTCCGCCAGATGATGATAATAGGTGTACGATGCACCGCCTAAAACGCAGTTCAGCAGCAGAGAAGCCGCGATTACAAGCGTTTTCAGTGTGTTTTGTCAAATTTTTTGCCATCCATGGATGTCCTCGCCCTTTCAGTTCGGTTTCATTGTATCGCCTAAAATCTGGCTGTGTAAATGCGGCAGAGCGAATTGTCGATATCTGTCGAACTTATGGCAGCACTTTTGCGACGATGTTTGTATAATTTTCGTGTCTAACATTGAAAAACAGTCGGGAAGTGTGTATAATGAAACTAACTGAAAGTATCTGAGGATATGCAAAGTTATTTCTCATTTTGGAGCGTAAAATTTATGGCATATGAAAAACAGACGCCGCCCTCCGGTAGAGGATGACGGCACGCTGATCGAGGGACGCAACGCCGTCCTCGAAACGCTGCGCGCAGGCCGTGCAGTGGATAAGGTGTTTGTGGCTGAAGGCGCACACATCGGTGATGTGGCGGCAGAAGCGCGCAGGCATCGCGTTCCGGTCGTCACCTGCGACCGGCGCAAGCTGGACGGCATGAGCCCGACCGGCAACCATCAGGGCGTTATCGCACAGGCGGCGGCACAGGAGTACGTCTCGCTCGACGATATTTTCCGCGTCGCCGAGGAGCGCAGTGAGGTGCCGCTCATCGTTGTCTGCGACGGCATCGAGGACCCGCATAATCTGGGTGCCATCATCCGTTCGGCAGAGACCGCAGGCGCACACGGCGTTATCATCCCGAAGCGCAGAGCTGTCGGTCTGACCGCGGCTGTCGCTCGTTCGGCGGCGGGCGCACTCGCCTATGTCGGCGTACACAAGGCAAACAACCTTGCGTCCACGCTCGATGAACTCAAGGAACGCGGTGTATGGCTGTTCGGTGCAGAGGCTGACGGTACGGTCGGCCTGTATGACGCACCGTTTGACCGCCCGACCGCCATCATCATCGGCTCGGAAGGACAGGGCTCAGCCGCCTGACCCGCGACAAGTGCGACTACATCGTCAGCATCCCGATGAGAGGCCGTGTCAACTCGCTGAACGCATCCAACGCGGCGGCTGTGCTGCTGTTTGAGGCGCTTCGCCGACGCACACAGGGCAATTAAGGGGAAGTGAACATGGATAGAAAAGACGATATGGATCTGGAATCGCTGAAAAATATGCTCAGCGACGTACCGGATACCGATGAATTTGATCTGGATTCCATCATCGCCGAGGTGTCCGGTCAGGCGCCCGCAAAGGCGGCAGAGCCAATGCCTAAGGCATCGGCAGAGCCGGAAAAGCCGGTCGAGCCGCAGCCCGCACCGGCGGCAGAGACCAAGGCAGAGGAGCCAAAGACGGCTCCCAGAAATAAGAAGGATAAAACGGCAAAGAAGGCCGCAGAGACCGCCGCCGCCGAACACGAGTCTGTTGAAGAAGCGCGTGAAGCGCGCATCGCGGCGCGCGAGCAGAAAATGGAAGAGCGTGAGCGCAGGACCGCGCAGAAGATCGCCGAGCGGCAGGCACGCCGCGAGGCCAAGCTGGCAGAAAAGGAAGCTGCCGAGAAGGCCGCCGAGCAGCAGGAGATCGTGGAAGAAGCCGCTGCCGAGGAAGCAAAGCCGCAAGGCAAGCATCTCGCGCAAGCAGGCAAGAGCGGCACGCATTGCCGCCGATCAGGCCGAGGAAGAAGAAGATATCAAGCTGGTCGATCCCGAGGTGGCTATGCACGCGGCACGCCGCCGTTCGGGCATTCTGTCGTTCCGGTCGCTGCTGGTGCTGATCTTGCCGCAGCTGCCGCGTATCTCAGCTTTGCACCAAGCTTTGAGGCACTGCCGCTTCCGGTCGTGCTCGATATTCTGCAGAACCCGACCATCGGCATCGGCGCACTGGCTGCCCTGCAGATCCCTGGCGCTGCTGATCGGTATTGACGTGTTCGGCAACGGCTTTTCCTCGCTGCTGCATGGCCGTCCGGCACGCGGCACGCTCGTGTCGTTCGCGGCGCTGGCATCGCTGCTGCACTGTGCCTCTCTGCTGGTATTTCCGGATCAGGGCGGCGTCGCCGTACCGTACACGGCGGTTTCCATCCTTCTGCTTTACGCCGAAATGCGTGAGGCACGCGGCCGCAGTCTGGCGCAGGCGCGTTCCTATCGTGCCGTCTGCGAGGCAGAGCAGCCGCTGGCGGTTTACAGCCACTACGACAGCGAGATTGATGCGTGCAATGCCGTCAAGTGCCCGCTGTACGACGCAAGCTCGTTCCTGACCGAGATCGAGCGCCCGGACACGGTCGACCGCTTCTCGCTCATCTACACGCCGATTGCACTGGCACTCGCAATCATCCTGTCGCTGGTCGCTTCGTTCAACTGCGGCGAGCCGGTGCGCTTCTTCTGGGCGTTCTCGGCAATCCTGTCGGTGTCCGCGCCGGTCGGTCTGCTGTGCGCGTTCGGCGCAAGCACAAGAATACCGCAAGCCGCCTGCTGCGCTCGGGTGCAGCCATTGCGGGTGCGCGTCAGGCCAACCTGCTGCGCGGCACGGAGAAGGTCATGCTGCTCGAGAACGATCTGTTCCCGACCGGCTCGATCGAGCTTGAGGCCATCGACAATCTGGGCCGCATCACGGACGAGCAGATTCTCGGCTGTGCAGCCGCGCTGACCGAATCCGCCGGTCTGGAGCTGGGCCGCGTGCTGACCGATACCACGAAGGAGCGCTTCGGCATCACCTTCACCGCGCGTGACGTGCGTCTGGTCGAGGGCGGTGTAACCGGCGCTGTCGGCACCAGCCGTATCGTGCTCGGCACGGCGGCGCTCATGGTCAAGATGGGCATTCCGATCGAATCCGGTCATAAGGGTCAGATCAATATGTATCTGGTTGTGGATAACGCGCTTGCAGGCGTGCTGACCATGCGCTACCAGACCACCAAGAATACCTATAAGGCGATGCGCCTCATGCGCCGCATGCACATGAATGCGGTCCTCGCCGTTCGCGATTTCAATATCTCCCCGGCGATGATCGAGGAGGAGTTTGACCTCCGACGCGGCTTTTTGCCGACCAGCCGGACCCGGCAGGCGTAGATCGTCTGCTGAATCCGAATTACGCCAGGGCGATGCACCGGCAGCTATCCTCACCCGCGAGGGTGCCGGTCCGTTCATGCAGGTGCTCCGCGGCGCGGATAAGCTGGCGGGCGCTGTCCGCTCGGCGCTGACGCTCGGCACGTTCGCCGGCCTGCTCGGTATGCTGATCGTGTTCTATCTGCTGTATCAGAACGCCGCAGACGCGCTTCCGGTGATGAATATCCTGCTGTATCAGCTTATTTGGTACATTCCGGTGTTTATTATCACCCAGCAGACGAGATAAGACATAGAAAAAACCTCCGTATGGTTCGTACGGAGGTTTTGCGTTTTCTGGCAGTAATTAGGCGGGGGACACAAACTGCGTGAGCGGGTTCGCCCTGTCCGGGCGGCAGCTCTTTTTCTCTGCACCGGCTGAGCGGGGGTGCGCGAACTGCGTAAGCGTGTTCGTCCCTAACGGGCAGCAGCCTTTTTCAGCACCGGCTGAGCGGGGACACGAACTGCCGCAGGCGTGTTCGTCCCCTAACGGGCGGAGAGTTTTCGCTGAACCTCAGCGGGGAGTTGCGCTGACGCCGCGCGGGCGCACAAGAGGGTAGACACCTGCGGTTTCCACCCCTTGTGAATCTCCCCTTTCCTCTTTGATAGCCCGGCGCAGATTGCCTACATGTGACCGCTTCGAAAAAGGGGAACGGCAGTCGGGTTACCACAGCGTGTCTTTCGTAAAATATTTGCAGTTCACAGATAGCGTACTGCTACACATAAGATTAAGTCCACGCAGGGGCGGCATGACAGTGCCGCCCTTTTTTTTTGTGCGTTATACCGCCAGGCACCTGCGAATTTAGGCATTAACAGAATTTATCTTCGCAGGTGCTGTCTATTATAACGCGCTAACGAATTGCGCGGCACTGCTATGCCGCGCCTGCGTAGAGTAACCCATATGTGTAGCAGTACGCTGTCTGAACTGCGAAAAGGCGGAGAAAGACACGCTGCGGTAACTCCGACCGCCGTTCCCTATTTCGAAGCGGTCACATATAGGCAATCTGCGCCAGATTAGGAAGCAAAGGGAAAGGTAGGAGTTCAAAGAGGAAGGAAAACCGCAGGTTGTCCTTCCTTTTGCCCCCGCGGCGGGTGCCGTAACGTTCCGCCGTCCGCAGACGGCGAATCCCCCCGCTGAGGTTCAGCGAAAACTCCCTGCCCGGAAAGGGCGAACACGCCTGCGGAGTTCGTGTGCCCCGGCGTGCAGAAAAGGCCGCCCTGCAGGGCGAACACGCTCGCGCAGTTCGCGCACCCCGGTTTTCCGGTGCAGAAAAGGCGCCGCCCGTCAGGGCGAACACGCTCACGCAGTTCGCGCGCCCCGCTTAGCCGGTGCAGAAAACAAGTCTCGTGTTTAAGTTAAACTGTTTTCCGATAATGCGACGGCGAAACGCCATACACAAGCCGAAACCGCTTGATAAAGTAGCTGAAATTATCAAATCCGACGCGAAACCCGACCTCCATGACCGGCAGATCGGTTTCACGGAGCAGACGCGCCGCCTGCTCGATTCGCAGGGAATTGATATGCTGGGTGAATGTCCTTCCGAAATTATCCCGGAAAAAGGTGCTGAAATACTGCGGCGACAATCCAAACTCCGCTGCAACCGCCGACAGCGAGAGCGGTTCGGTGAAATGCTCACCGAGGTAGCCGACGATCTCCTTAAGCTGCTGCGCCTTATAGTCCGCGCCCGGGCGCATTTGATGTCCGACAAGTCTGCCGTACTGCGCGCACACCGCCACGATGCCGAGCAGCGCGGCCTTCACGGCCAGCTGACAGCCGGGCGCCTGCACCTGCCACGCGCGCACGATCTGTGCGAGCAGCGTACGGATTTCGTTCTGCCCGGGTTCGCCGGCGCGAATGCAGGTGCCGAATCGCAGCCGTCCCTCGGCGAGCGGCGACAGCAGCGCGAATTCGCTCTGGTCGGCGCGCGAAAACTGCAGGAAATCCGCCGCAAACACGAACGAGCGGAACTGATTTTCCCGTCCGGCGGCACGAATTTCGTGCAATTCCTCACCGGCGGCGAAGAACACATCGCCGTGCGTGCCCTCGTAGGTGTGGTCAGCGATGGTGAGCGAAACGTGGCCCGTGTCCACAGTGATGATTTCCAGCTCCGGGTGCCAGTGATAGGGGGATGAAATCGCTGTCATCGGCCTCGCTGCCGTCCAGCGCGGGGTAGATCTGGAACGGGAACGCAAGTGTGCCGTGCTCTTTTTCTCTCGGCGGGCTGCATCCATGGCGAAAATCCTTTCTGATGCACACACTGCGTGCATACCTTTTAAAATCGTGTTATTACTGCTGAAGAAATTGCAAGCAATCCTTTGAATATCTGCTATAATTATAGATGAAAAAGGAAGGGAAGGCAAGAGTGCGATACAAACCAATCGTATTTTTGTTGTATCATTTGCGAGAAAATCCGCTTGGATTTTTGTGCTGAATGCCAAAGCCTTTCCGCACCGCGCCGAATCCGTTCAATGAGTGGTTGAAACTGGCTGTTATGGCGTGGTATAATGATAACAGATAGGCTGTTTTGCACAGCTGAATCTGCGTGATCGGGTGAGATATACCGGTCACCGCACCAAAAAATTATTTTTTGGAGGGAATTCCTATGTACATGGATAAGCAGGTCAAGCGCGGATACAACGAGTACATCCGTCTTGACGAAGGCATCGGCAAGGATGCCATGATGGACGTTGCTCTCCTCGTGATGGAAGACGGCGACACCTGGAGCTGCGAGGAGCCTGAGAAGGAAGTTGCAGCACTGGTATTCGACGGCAAGTGCACCATCAAGTGGGAGAATGAGTCCTACGACGTAGACCGTCCGAATCCGTTCGACTATAACCCGTCCTGCCTGCACGTTTGCAAGGGCGTAAAGTTCGAGATCATCGCACACGGTCCGTGCAACATCTACATTCAGAAGACTTTGAACGAAAAGACCTTCCCTGAGCAAGATGTACAAGCCGGAAGACACCGATACCTGGGCACGCGGCAACAAGGGCGAGCTGATGGGCTGCATCAAGCGCGATGTACGCACCTGCTTCGACCTTGACAACGCACCGTACTCCAACATGGTACTGGGCGAGGTTGTCAACCTGCCGGGCAAGTGGTCCTCTTACCCGCCGCATCATCATCCGCAGCCGGAGTGCTACTTCTACCGCTTCGACAAGCCGATGGGCTTCGGCGCAGGCTGGGGCAACGGCGAGATTTACGAGACCCATCACAACGGCCTCGCTATCATCACCGATAAGATGCACTCTCAGGTAACCGCACCGGGCTACTCCTGCTGCTACGCATGGGGCATCCGTCATCTGCCGGGCAACCCGTGGGACAAGACCCGCATCGACGACGAGGAGCACCTGTGGCTGCTTGAGGACGATGCCAACGATCATATCTGGCACTGCCCGAGCGGCAACTAAGTTGCCTTGCTTCTAAGGGGGACTCGGGAAACAGACTGTAAAAGCAGCCACCGGCTGTTTTTACACCGCTTGTTCGAAAATCACAAGCGGCCGTCTGAAACTTCGCACGCGCAAACGCTTCGCGTTTATTTTAAGGCGCGTGTTCGCCCTTAGATACCGAAAAAGTTCCAAGGAAACTTTTTCGGATAACCTCTCGTTCGCACAGCGAACGAGGCTCGGGACACGGTGTCCCGAAGCAGTGGTATAAAAGTCCGGCAGAGCTGGACTTTGATAAGGGAACTGCATCTGCCGCGTGCGCGCGGCAGGCACGAGACCTGTCTCGTGCGTTTGGGAACCTATGGTTCCCTTTGCCCCTCCTTTTGGAGAGGGAGGGTGCTGAGTCAGGGCTTGTTGGTGACTGGCTTTGATTCATTATTATTTGTATTCTATTTAGGAGGATTTCCAACATGATTCATATGGAAACCGTTCGTCTGACTGCGTCTCAGGCACTCGTTCGCTTCCTCGAGAACCAGTATATCAGCTACATTGATATGGATGGCAACGAGCAGGAGCACAAGTTCGTTAAGGGCATCTTCATGCCCCGGGCCACGGCAACGTTGTAGGCTTCGCTAACGGCGTTGAGCAGGAGCTCAAGGACATGATCGTATATCAGGGCAAGAACGAGCAGGGGCATGGCTCTGGCTGCAATCGGCTACGCAAAGCAGATGCGCCGCAAGTACATCTTTGCCTGCACCTCTTCTGTCGGCCCCGGCGCCTGCAACATGGTAACCGCTGCCGCTACCGCTACCGCTAACAACATTCCGGTTCTGATCCTGCCGGGCGACATCTACGCTTCCCGTCAGCCTGACCCGGTACTCCAGCAGATGGAGCAGCCGCAGAACCCTGTCCATCTCCGCTCATGATGCTTTCCAGGCTGTTACCAAGTACTGGGGCCGCATCAACCGTCCGGAGCAGGTTATGACCGACATGATCTCCGCTATGCGCGTTCTGACCGATACCGCTAACACCGGTGCTGTTGCAATTTCTCTGCCGCAGGACGTTCAGGCTGAAGCATACGATTACCCGGTTGACTTCTTCAAGAAGCGCGTATGGCGCGTTGACCGCCGTCCGATTACCAAGTACGCTCTGGACAAGGCTGTTGAGGTCATCAAGAACGCAAAGAAGCCGCTCCTGATCTGCGGCGGCGGCGTTCGTTACGCTGAGGCACACAAGGTATTCAAGAAGTTCGCTGAGGACTTCGGTATCGCATTCGGCGAGACCCAGGCCGGCAAGTCCGCTGTTGTTTGGGATCACGAGCTGAACCTAGGTGGTCTGGGCACCACCGGCGGCATCGCTGCAAACAAGCTGGCGCACGAGGCTGACGTTGTAATCGGCGTTGGCACCCGTTACACCGACTTCACCACCGCTTCCAAGTGGCTGTACCGCACCGACGCTAAGTTCGTCAACATCAACCCGTCTGAGTTCCAGGCTTACAAGATGGACGCTACTCCGGTCGTTGCTGACGCAAACGAGGCTCTGACTGCTATCGGCGAGGAGCTGGCTAAGATCGGCTACCACACCGACAAGGCTTACGCTGAGGAGGTTGCTGCTCTGCGTAAGGAGTGGTGGACCGAGGTTGAGCGTCTGGACGCTGTTGAGTACACCGACAAGGAGCACTTCACCCCGGAGATTAACGACGCTAACCGCGAGTGCGTTGAGAAGTACATCGAGGATACCGGCTGCAAGCTGTGCCAGACCACCGTTCTGGGCACCATCAACCATCTCATCGATGACAACGCTATCGTATGTGCAGCAGCAGGCTCTCTGCCGGGCGACATGCAGGGTCTGTGGCGTGCACGCAAGGAGAACACCTACCACATGGAGTACGGTTACTCCTGCATGGGTTACGAGGTTGCTTCTGCTCTGGGCGCTAAGATCGCTTGCCCGGATCAGGAAGTTTACGCTATGTGCGGCGACGGTTCCTTCGACATGCTGCACTCCGAGCTGATCACTTCGGTTCAGACGGGCCACAAGATCAACGTAATGCTGTTCGATAACGCTTCCTTCGGCTGCATCAACAACCTCGAGGTAGGTCAGGGCAATGCGTCCATCTGCACCGAGAAGAATATGCTCGAGCCGGGCGTTACCAACGGTATCCACAAGGGCAAGGTAATCCAGGTGGATTACGCTGCAATCGGCGCTGCTTACGGCTGCAAGACCTACACCGTTAAGACTCTTGACGAGCTGAAGGCTGCAATCGAGGATGCTAAGAAGCAGACCGTTTCCACCCTGATCGACATGAAGGTTCTGCCGAAGACCATGTCCGCAGGTTACGAGAACTGGTGGCGTGTAGGCGTAGCTGAAGTTTCCACCAAGCCGGAAGTTCAGGCTGCACGCAAGGCAATCGAGGATCACCTGTTCGAGGCTCGCCACTATTAATCCCGCGCGATAAACTCGCTTTAGGTTTACGAAAGCTCCCAACCGTGAGGTTGGGAGCTTTTTTTGTCGTTTGAGGGCTGAATAATGGAGAATTAGTGCGGTGGTTTCATTTTTAAGGGCAGCCCGCCCTGCGATAATGGTATAAAAAACCTCCTATCGATTATAGACAGGAGGTTTTCTCATTTTACAGCATCTGCAGCAGCTCGATCTGCTCACCGGACGGGCCGGTGAAGAACCAGTTCTGCAGGCCGCCGAAGGTATTCGGCAGCACCTTCTTCTCCGGTGCGGTGAAGCTGATAACGCCTGCCGCCTTGAGGTCAGCCGCGGTCTTGTCGAGGTCGTCAACGTAAACGGCAAAGTGCGGGATGCTGCCCTCGCCGGACGGCACAAGCGTGCCTGCGGGCGGCTCGATCAGCTCGAGCAGGAAGCCGCCGAATTCAACGAGCGCCAGCTTCTTCAGGCCTTCCGGCGTCTCTACGCCGTCGCGCTTGAATACACTGCCGCCGATCATCTCGTAAAATGCAATGCTCTGGTCCATATCTACGGTGTAGATCGCAATATGGCCGATACCCTTATAGTGTTCCTTCATGGTGATTCCTCCTTGTACGGGCATTCTCGCCTTAGTATTAGCATAGCACGTTTTGCGAAACGATTTGCATAGAGGACAGGCATAAAAAACGACCGTCTTTCGACGGTCGTTTTGAGTTGCATTACTGAACAGAATCGGAAACCGAAGCAGTGGTCTGATTCTCGAGGTAGTTCTGGTAGGTGGTCTTCTCGCTCTTGCCGAAGCCAAGGGGAGAGAAGATGATATAAAGCCAGAACCATGATCAGCAGGGTAACGGTAGCCCAGATCTTGCCGTTCTTCCACGGGGTCAGATCTACAGCGCCTACGTCCTTCAGCTCGAAATCGGTTGCACGCGGATGCTTCTTAACGATTACCCACATCAGCAGCATGTCGAATACGAACAGGATCGCGGTGAAGTACAGGTAGTGGATGTTGTTCAGTGCCGGGATTACGTTGCGCAGACCGAACTGGAGAATGAAGTACAGTACAACGTGAACCGGGATGACGATCTTAGCAGCGATAGCCGGAACCTTCTTCCAGAAGAAGCCACACAGCAGGCAAACAAAGATCGGGGTGTTGAACGCAGCGAAAGCAGAGTTTACGAAGCTCGTGATGCCGCCCATGTACAGCATGAACGGGGACATGATGGTGGAAACAACTGCTACTACAGTACCGAAGTTCTGACCGATCTTAACCATGCGTGCATCGGAAGCGGTCGGGTTGAACAGCGGACGGTGAATATCGAGTGCGTAGATGGTGGATGCGGAGTTCAGTACCGAGTTGAAGGAGGACAGGATCGCGCCGAACATTACAGCAGCGAAGAAGCCCAGGATCGGCTTCGGCATAACCTCTGCTACCAGCATCGGGTAAGCGGAGTCGCCGGAACCCCAGTCCATGCCCGGGTAAGCCAGTGCGCAGATAACGCCCGGAACAACGATGATCAGCGGAGTCATGATCTTGAGGAAGCCTGCGAATACGGCGCCCTTCTGTGCTTCCTTCAGGTTCTTAGCACCGAAGGTACGCTGGATGATGGACTGGTTGGTTGCCCAGTAGTACATGTTGTTGACCAGCAGACCGGTGAACAGCAGCGGCCACGGGAGCCACGGCTCCGGGGTGTTAACCTCGTTGATGGCGTTCAGGTAGGGACGGATTGGTGTGCAGGAACTTGTCGAAGCCGTCCACGAAGGAGCCGTCGCCGCCGAGCTGGCCGGACAGGAACATGAAGCCGAATACCGGAACCAGCAGGCCGCCGACGATCAGGCCGAGGCCGTTGATGGAGTCGGACAGTGCGATTGCCTTCAGGCCGCCGAAGATGGCGTAGATAGAACCGATGATTGCGGTTGCAACACATACGATTGCGATTGCTGCGAAACGGGAAATACCGAACATCTCGTCAATGCCGAAGATGTTTACGAATACCTGTGCGCCTGCGTACAGGATGTTCGGCAGCATGATTACAACGTAGCTGAGCAGTACGATGATGGAAACCAGACGGCGGGTGCCTTCGTCGTAGCGCTGCTCAAAGAACTGCGGAACGGTGGTCAGACCGGTCTTCAGGTACTTCGGCATCAGGACGAATGCGAGGATTACCAGAGCGATTGCAGAGGTTACCTCCCAGCCCATGGTAGACATGCCGACGCGAACTGCCTGACCGTTGTTGCCAACGAGCTGTTCTGCGGAAAGGTTGGTCATCAGCAGAGAACCGGCGATGACCGGGCCGGTCAGGCTGCGGCCGCCGAGATAGTAGCCGTCCTGCGTGTCGAGGTTGTCACCACGGGTTTTCCACCACGAGATGAGTGCGACGAGTGCCGTGAACGCCACGAAGGTGATCGCGGTAAACGCCATGGAGTTTACGAAGTTCATCTTTTTCTCCCCTTGTAAAAATTTCGCGTCCCGGCGGAGATCCCTCAAAATCCACCGGAACTTCGTGAATGTACAGCACCGATTTGCGCTTGCGTGCGCGTGCCCGCAAAATCCCAAAAAACAAGACCGTCAATCGAGGGATTGAAGATCTGTTAAATGGGCAAACCGCGTTGCCGCTTGTCCGAAAGTTATTTTAACACTATATAAGAGGTATAGCAAAAAGCATTTTTTTTGCTTTTTTCGCACTTTGGATACTTGCACATAAACAAGAAGGTGTATTTGTGCATTTCGACGTTAACTGAAAGCAGATTTACAAAGTGAACGTTAAAAATTTATCAGGAACAACAAAAAATTCGTAAAACTGTATCTTTTTTTACAAGAAAAAAAAATCCCCGCATAAAGCGGGGATTCTGCCACGAAATTACGGTGTATACCATTCATCACTGCGATTTTTTTGCATCAAAAATCTGCGCATATTCCGCATGATGATAATCGTTCAGCAGGTCGTTTTCCGGCTGTTCGCCCTGCGGATACCAGGTGCCGTCCGGCAGGCGGTAGCCGTTGACGTTCATCACCGGAATCTGCTGCTGCAGGGCAAGGCGCATCTGGTCAAAGCCCGAGGTCGAGCAGCCGAGCGCGTTCAGCGCATACGCGGACAGATAGTTCGCGCTGATCTGCATGGTTGTCTGCTCCTCGATGTCGTAGTTCGCCCAGATGAAGAACGGCGTTACCATCTTTTTCTGGCGCAGTTCGGCATCCGAGAGATCGCCGCGCTGACTCTCGAGCAGGGTGTTGTAAAAGTCCTCCGGCAGATTGGGCTGGTGGTCGCCGAAGAACACGATTGCCGTCGGCTCATCCACCTTGGAGAAGTAGCTGATCAGCTCCTGCACGGCGTCGTCGCTGTACCGCACGAGCGACAGGTACTGGTCAACCGTCGGGTACTTGTCCTGCTCCTCACCGGTGAGGTAGATGCGCTTGTCGAAGTAACCGTCGCCGTCCCAGTCGTAGCCGCCGTGATTCTGCATTGTCACGTTGAACACGAACAGCGGCGTGTTTTCCCTCTTGTTCTCGTACAGCTCGAAAATCTTCTTGTAGCTTGCGCTGTCGCTGATGTAATCACGCACACGACTGGCGTCAGCGGCAAAATCGTCCTGATAATACTGCGCTTCAAAGCCGAAGAAGCGGTAGACGTTCGTGCGGTTCCACGAGGTGGATAGATAGGGGTGAATCGCCGCCGTCTGGTAGCCGAGCGAATCCAGACCCGAGGTCAGATTGGGCATTTCGCTCTTGATGAACACCTGATACGCCGAGCAGTTGTACGGCAGGAACGCCATCGAATCGCCGGTGAGGAACTCCAGCTCGGTGTTGGCGGTGCCGCCGCCGAAGGTCGAAACGGTCAGCTGACCGCTGATGGTGTTCTCCTGACCCTGCATCAGCTTGTGCACATACGGCATGGGGTCCTCGTTGGTCTCAAGCGCACCGACCGAGCCGAGATCCGAGAAGGATTCGTTCATGATCACGATCAGATTGGGCGTTTTCGTGCCCTGTTTGCCGGTAAATTCGTTCTGTGCGGCAGAAAGCGCGTCCGCGCTGTAGCCCTCCGGCTGCTTGACAAACGAGCTGGTCGCGCAGCGCAGGAAGTAGAAAATCTCGCTGTACTGGCGGCTGGACTGCCAGAAAGCCAGTCCGGTGCCGACCGTCTGGATGCCGGTGTAGGCGATGAACGCCAGCACGAGCACGCACGGCAGCGAAAACAGTCTGCGGAAGTACCAGCGCTTGTGCACCTTGAAGCTGCGCTGCATCAGGCACGCTCACGCAGAACAGCAGCACAGCCGCCGCCGCGGCGCGGAGCACGGAAAGCTCCATCGGTGCGGAGTAGCCCTTGGAAACGTTGGCTGCCGTGCTGATGGCGGCAATGTCGCTCAGCATGACAGGCGTGCCGCGGAACAGCATAACGTAGTGGTCGATCATGCCGTGGATCATCGAAATTGCCATGCCGAGGCATACGCCGATACGCACGTTGCCGCAGATCAGATACGCCGCGGCGTAAACCGCCACATAGCAGATCCAGCCCTGAAAAACGACTGCTTGAGCGTGATGACGCAGCCCTTGACCATGTATTCCACCAGGATCAGGCTGACAGCCGCCGCAGACAGGAACAGCAGCACGTCATGCACAAGCAGAACCGCTGCGTACAGCCGCGTGTGATTTTCCGCAAACGGGTGGTTGCGGCGCCACGGACGCAGCACTAGCGGCACGAATCTGCGCCTGCGGTCAGCCAGTGCGAGATGGTCGGCTGATACATCAGCGAGCCCTTGCTCAGCAGGGGATGGAACAGCAGGAAAAACGCAACGAGCAGCAGTACATTTACACCGATTCGGTACGGGTTTCGTCCGGTTTCGTTTTGAACCTTGTGTTCAATGCTCAAAAAAATTGCTCCTTTCGCAGAAACGGAAAAGCCGCTGTGGTGTTTCCGCAGCGGCTTCTCAAGTCGTTAGAATTTATGCCTCAGGCGTTTCTTCTACGCGGGTAACTGCGATAGAGAGATCGTCCAGCTGCTTGTCATCTACGATATCCGGGCAGTTCATCATCAGGTCGGACGCGTTCTGCACCTTTGGGAAGGCGATAACGTCGCGGATGGAATCCAGACCGGCGAGCAGCATGCACAGACGATCCAGACCGTAAGCCAGACCACCGTGAGGAGGTGCGCCGTAGGAGAATGCAGTAATCAGGTGACCGAACTGCTCCTTGGCCTTCTCCTCGGTGTGAAGCCGAGGGCCGCGAACATCTTGGTCTGCAGCTCGGGATCGTGGATACGAATGGAGCCGCCGCCCAGCTCAATGCCGTTGAGGACAATGTCGTAGGCCTTGGCACGAACCTTTGCCGGATCGGTGTCCAGCAGCGGGATAGCCTCGTCCATCGGTGCGGTGAACGGATGGTGCATGGCAACGAGGCGGTTTTCCTCCTCGCTGTACTCGTACAGCGGGAACTCGGTGACCCACAGCAGCTTGAAATCGTCCTTCTTGGCAAGGCCCAGACGCTTAGCCAGCTCGCAGCGCAGCGCGCCCAGAGCAACAGCGGCGGTCTGCCAGTTTTGCATCGGCAACAACGAACAGCAGATCGTTCTCCTTTGCGCCTGCACGCTCCTTTGATGTCCGCAATCTCGTCCTCGGACAGGAACTTGGCGAACGAAGAAGTCATGCTGCCGTCTGCGGCGAGCTTCATCCATGCCAGACCCTTTGCGCGGTAGGTCTTGACGAACTCGCCGAGCTTGTCGATCTCCTTGCGCGGGAACTTATCCGCGTAGCCGTTGATGTTGATGAGACGAACCGTGCCGCCGTTCTCCACGGTGTCCTTGAACACCTTGAACGAGCAGTCCTTGGCGATGTCGGAAATATCCTTGATCTCAAAGCCGAAGCGAACGTCCGGCTTGTCCGAGCCGTACTTGTCCATTGCATCCTGCCAGGTCATGCGCGGCAGCGGCAGCTGAATGTCAACATCCAGCACTTCCTTGAATACGCGCTGGAGGAAGCCCTCGTTGACGGCGATAACGTCATCCTGCTCAACGAAGGACATCTCCAGGTCGATCTGCGTGAACTCGGGCTGACGGTCGGCGCGCAGGTCCTCGTCGCGGAAGCAGCGGGCGATCTGGTAGTAGCGCTCGTAGCCCGACAGCATGAGCATCTGCTTGAGCAGCTGCGGGGACTGCGGCAGAGCGTAGAACTTGCCCGGATGTACACGGGACGGCACCAGGTAGTCGCGCGCGCCCTCCGGGGTGGACTTGGTGAGCATCGGGGGTTTCGATCTCGAGGAAGCCGTGCTCGTCGAAGTAGTTGCGGGCAACCTGCGTTACGCGGTGGCGCAGCATCAGGTTCTTCTGCATGGACGGACGACGCAGGTCGAGGTAACGGTACTTCAGACGGATCTGGTCACCGACCTCCTTGGTGTCGTCAATTTCAAACGGGGTGGTCTCCGCCTTGGACAGAATGCGGATGTCCTCGGCAATAATTTCGACCTCGCCGGTCGGCATCTTCTTGTTAATGGCAGCCGCGTCGCGGGCCACCAGCTTGCCCTTTACCGCTACAACGAACTCGGTGCGGCAGGTGAAGGCGATGTCGAACAGGTCGGCGTTGACCGACTTGTCAAAGGTGCACTGTACAATGCCCGCACGGTCGCGCAGCAGCAGGAACAGTACGCCGCCGTTGTCGCGCACGCGGTCAACCCAGCCGTTTACGGTAACGGTCTGACCGGCGTGCTCCAGGCGAAGCTCGCCGCACATATGCGTGCGCTTCATGCCTGCAATAGATGTGTTATTCATGTTTATCAATCCTTATTACTAAGATTTCGGCTGTCGCGAAACTACAGTTTCGCCGACAAGCAGGAACGGACCGTGGGCCGTTCAAAGTCGTCGAAAGTTCCTGTGCAGAAACTTTCTCCCTCTTAGGGTATAAAACCGTGATACATGCTCCCGGTTTTTATGAATTTGCACAGCAAATTCTATTTTATGCGCGCTGTCGCGCGGATTAGCTGAGATATGGATAATTTAAGTTACCCATTGTCTGTATTCTTCATCGCCGGACGAACGTGCTCATAATAGCCGAGAAAGGCCATAATCGCAAATAAAATAATGCCGGCGAAGGCGATAAGGAACATAATGGAAGCGTCGTCGGCAATCGACGCGGAAAGCGCCAGAATAGCCGCAATGACACCGAGCATGCCGGTTATCATGAGAATACCGCCGTAAACAAGCTGTTTCATAAACAATCCCTCCATATTCAGTTGAAAATCTATCTCTACCAAAGGCGGGGGGGTCACCCGCCCTGCAATTTAGCGATTTATTTGTCGCAGATGACCTTGCCTGCGTTTTTCTTCGCCAGACCGTCATGGATGAGCTTTGCTGCCTCGTCAAGCGAAACCTTGACCTGCTCACCGGACTCCATATCCTTGACAGCGACCACGCCCGCGTTAATTTCATCCTCGCCGAGGAAGATAACGAACGGAATGCCCAGCTTGTCGGCGTAGCTGATCTTCTGCTTGAACTTCTTCTCCTCGCAGTGGAGCTGGGTCCGGATGCCCGACTCACGCAGAGCGGTAGCGGTCTTGATAGCGGCGCCCATGTCGTCAGTCATCGGCAGGATGAGTACGTCCGCCGGTGCCTTGTTCATCTGGTCGTTCAGGTAGCCCTGCTCACCGAGAACGTAGAACAGGCGCGTCAGACCAATGGAGATGCCCACGCCCGGCAGCTGCTTGTCAGTGTAATACTCGGCGAGGTTGTCGTAGCGGCCGCCCGAGCAGATGGAACCGATTTCCGGATGGTCGAGCATGGCGGTTTCGTATACGGTGCCGGTGTAGTAGTCCAGACCGCGGGCAATCGTCAGGTCAATCTCGAAGTGGTCAGCCGGAACGCCGAACGCCTGCATATAGGTTGCAACCGTTTTCAGCTCCTCTGCGCCGAGGTCGATACCTCGTTCTTACCCCTTGTAGCTCTCCAGCGCCGCGAGGATACCCTCGGTGCCGCCCGGCGTCTCGATGAACTTCAGCAGCTCGTCAGCCGCAGCAGCTTCCACGCCGAAATCTTCGACCAGAATGGTCTTTACCTTGTCCGCGCCGATCTTGTCGAGCTTGTCGATGGTGCGCAGCACATCGCCCGCCTGCTCGCTCAGGCCGAGGATGGCGAAAAAGCCGTTGAGCACCTTGCGGTTGTTGATGCGGATTTTGAAGCGCTCGAGTCCCAGCGCGGTAAAGGTCTTGTAAATGATGCTCGGCACCTCGGCCTCGTTGATGATATCCAGCTTGCCGTCGCCGATCACGTCGATATCCGCCTGATAGAACTCGCGGAAACGGCCGCGCTGCGCGCGCTCGCCGCGGTAAACCTTGCCGATCTGGAAGCGGCGGAACGGGAAGGTCAGCTCGTCGTAGTGCAGGGCCACATACTTGGCCAGCGGGACGGTCAGATCGAAGCGCAGGGCCAGATCGCTGTCGCCCTTCTGGAAACGGTAGATCTGCTTTTCCGTCTCGCCGCCGCCCTTGGCCAGCAGCACCTCGGAGGACTCGATCAGCGGGTATCCAGCGGATAGAAGCCGTACAGCGCATAGGTTTCGCGCAGTACCTGCATGATGCGCTCCATCTGCACCTGCGGTGCCGGAAGCAGCTCCATAAAGCCGGATAAGGTTCTGGGTTTTACTTTTTCCATAACTATTTTGATTCTCCTCAAGACAGACGTATGCACCGAATTGGCGTACCCGATCCGGTGCAACGAACTATTGTTTATTTTTGTTCTTCGGGTTGACAATATTACGCCAATCCAGATCACCGCGGTCCAGACCGGGATGAGCATTTCAGCGGTTGCCGAGTTGGTTGGGATATTGTGCAGTCACCAGGCGGAAATCGCATGGACGCGGTTCGTACTGTGCGTTGGACATCGGATCACGGAAAAACAGCACGAGGTCGATCTCGTTCTACGCGCGCAGAGATCTGCTCCTCGCCGCCCTGCATACCCGGGCACTTGTCGATTTTCAGACCGGTAGCTTCTTCAACAAATTTGCCGGTGGTGCCGGTGGCACAGATGTTATGCTTTGCAAGAATACCGCAGTATGCCATGCAAAACTGTACCATCAGTTCTTTTTTGCGGTCATGTGCGATCAGTGCAATGTTCATCAGGAATAACCCCCTTTCCTGTATATTTATTTCGAGATTTCTTACAATTTAAGTGGAATACGCTCGCCGTTGAGCCGCCGGGCGATATTCACAAAGGCGCGAGCCGCGCCCGTGTGCTTGACGGCATGAATGCTCCTGCCGCTGTTGCTGCACGAAATGAGGTCCACATCCTCGGGCACGAGACCGAGCAGGGAAGTCCCGCTTCGTCCATCGCGTCGTCGATGTTGCCGGATTTGCCGTGGCTGATGAGCTGCGGGCGCACGCGGTTGAGCACCATGCGGATGCGCTGGATGCAGTATTCCTCCTCCAGCTTGCGGGCGCAGCGTTCCGCGCCGCGGACACACACGCGGTCGGTCGAGGTGACGATGATCGCCTGTGTGGCAATATGCGCCAGAAAGGAAAGCTCAGCCGGCAGTCCGGCGGGACCGTCGATCAGCAGGTAGTCGAACCCGGCCTCCTCGGCCTGCACAGCCAGCTGCTCCATGCCGCGCTCGCTGAGAGCGGGAAGCGCCACCGGTGCAGTGAGTAAGTACAGCGTTTTCATATCCGGATGACACGCCATGGCATCCGCGAGGGGAACCGCGCCGCCTGCCACATCGGCAAACGAGTAGACCACCCGGTCGGACATGCCGAGCACGATATCCAGATTGCGCAGACCGCAGTCGCCGTCAATCAGCAGCACTTTTGCCAAGCTGCGCGAGCCGCGCCTACGCCCGCTGTAAAGGGAGGTCTTTCCTGTGCCGCCCTTACCGGACGCAACAAGAATCACCTTCAACATACCGCCTCCGAAAGAAAACCTTATTTAAGGCAACACTGCACAATTAAAACTGCGGTGCTTTGCGGAAATTTTGTGCTCTGCTGTCGTTGCGATTTCACGGTAATACACAAAGTATTACCGCAAACCGCGCCTAAGCAGAACGCAAAATTTGCTCGCAAATCGCTCTTGTTCAATTATGCGGTATTGCCTTAAGGCAATACTGCATAAATCTGCAGATTCGCCTACAAGTGTATTATAAACTAACAGCGGGCGGTTTACAAGCGTTCCACGCGAATTTTTTTGACGAAAACTTCAAATGGCACCGGGTTTGGAAAGAAAAACCCGGCAAAATCACATTTGCCGGGCTTAAGCTGCCGCGAAACTGCAGTTTCGCTTACAAGTGTTTTATCGAATCAGGGTGTTCTCTGCCTGACGGGAGGCTGCGCGGTCCGACTTGCCGACAGAGAAATACTCATCGAGCATATCACGCACGATCGGCGCAACGTAAGCGCCGTGGCCTGCGCCTTCACCGACCACGCAGATAACGATCTGCGGGTTGTCAAAGGGCGCAAACGCGATGAACAGACCGTTGTCGAACGACTCGCCGTTCTCGAACATCTCGGCCGTACCGGTCTTGCCGCCAACCTTGATGGGGTAGTCCGCGAAAACGCTGCCTGCGGTACCGCCCTCGTCGGTAACCTCGCTCATGCCCTGCATGACAAGCTCGCGCGTGGCATCCGAAATGTCGATCTTGCCGAGCACCTCGATTCATCGGTTTTCATAAAGCTGCTGTAATCGTAGCTTTTGATGCTTTTTGACGAGCGTCGGCTTGTACAGCGTGCCGCCGTTTACGATAGCGGAAACATAGTTTGCCAGCTGCAGCGGCGTAAAGCCGTTATCCGACTGACCGATCGCTGCGTTCAGATCATCGCCGCCCTGCCACTCGCGGATCGCCGGGTCGGCCTTGCGCTGCTGCTCACGATAGGTCGGGCCTGCTGCCTGACCGGTGGCTTCGCCGACCTCGATGCCGGTCGCCGTGCCGAGACCGAACTTCTTAGTCCACTGCTCGAGGTGCTCACCGGTCAGCTTCTGACCGACCGTGTAGAAGAACGTATTGCACGAGTATTTGAGCGCATCCGTGACGTTGAGCGTCATGGGCGTGTCGTGGTTGTTGCAGCGGAAGGTCTGTCCGCCGTACTCGTAGGTGCCGGTGCAGGTAACGTAGGTGTCACCGGAGATGATGCCTTCCTCAAACCCGCGATGGCGGTCACCATCTTAAAGGTGGAGCCCGGCGGGTACACACCCGAGGTTGCACGGTTTACCTCCGGATGACGGCTGTCCGCCTGGATAGAGGCGTAGTTTTTGTTGTAGTTTGCCAGGTCGTAGGTCGGGTAGGACGCCATTGCGAGCACCTCGCCCGTGTTCGGGTCGAGCGCAACAGCCGCGCCGCCCTTTGCCGTAAGCGGAGAGATTGCCTGCCAGCGATTTCTCAGCGACTTCCTGCAGGTCAAGGTCAATCGTGGTGATAACATTGTCGCCGGGCTTGGGAGCCGTAGCGGTGGTCTGCTCGGCAATAGCCGAACCGCCAAGGTCGGTCTCCACCGTGCGGGAGCCTGCCGTGCTGTGCAGGTAGGACTCGAGCGCGCTCTCCAGACCGGATTTGCCGATAAGATCGCTCATCTGGTAGCCTGCCTTGTCCTTGTAAGGGCCGCCGTTTTTGTCGGAATTCCACTCGTCGGAGGTCAGGGGCCGATCAGTGCCGAGCAGGTGCGCGGCGGTGGCGGTGTCGTACTGGCGGACGGCTTCGCTCTGGATTTCAATGCCCTGAAAATCCGCGCTGTGCTCCTTGATATAGGCGATCAGGTCCATCGGCACATTGTCCGCAAGCGTGTAGGTCGCCTGATTGCTGAAGCCGACCGTGCGCATGCTGTAATAGATGCCGACCATCGTGCGGGCATCCGCAAGCGAGAGATCGGTCGGCATGCCGAGGTTTTTCTCCATATAGGCGCGCATGGCGTTGATAAACTCGGTCGGGGAGACCAGCTTTGGTCGCATCCACCTGCGCCGCCTGATCAATGGTGTTGCCGTTCTCGTCGGTCTTGGGGTCGGTCTCGCTCGCCTGCTTGGCAGCGTCTACGGCCGCCGTAACCGCATCCAGACCGAGCGACTTGGCGCTGTCCTTCATATAACCCGACAATTCGGTCAGCGATGCGCTGTTGTAGGTGAACGGCGCGGACTGCGTGATCGGCAGCCGGTCGTTGATGGACGGAATCGCCGCCGTGTCCGCAGAAACCGCCTGCGCGGTGTCGATCGGGGTGTCCGAGGACGTATCCGTGCTGTCTGCGGCATCCGCAGAGGTGTCACTCGAGGTATCGGTGGCAGCAGCCGTCTTTGCGGCATTCTGCTTTGCGGTCGCGTCCACGGCTGCGGTCTGGATACGGTGCGTCAGATCGAGCAGGGTATCAAACCGCTTGTCGTTGCCGTCCCAGAAGGACGAGTAGATGAGTACGAGCGAAAAGCCGGTGTTGTTGGTGACGAGCGGCCTGCCGTAGCGGTCGAGGATCTCACCGCGGGCTGCGGAAACCGTAGACGTGGTGGTGAGAAACTCCGCCGAGCGGCGGACATACTTTTCGCCGTTCAGAAGCTGCAGCTGGAATAACTGCGAGAGCGCCACACCGCTGCACAGCAGCAGCAGTCCGCACAGCGCGAGCAGACGGCGAAGCAGTTGAGGTTTATTTAACATGGGGAAGTGCTCCTTTCCGCAAAGGGTCAGCGGCTGCGCTTGCGGGATTTGCCGCTGAGCCTGCGCAGCGGCAGGTAAACGATAAAGCAGAACAGGCAGGTCAGCACCGTACCGACGGCAAGCTGCCGCAGGACGATCAGGAAGGACGCGCCTGCATGCATCAGCGAGAAAAAGATACCGCAGCAGACCGAGCAGCACACACTCAAACGCCGTAAGGATGAGCATGGAAATGTAATTGCGGGTGAGCAGTCTCTGGCAGAGCTTTCCGGCGGCATAGCCGAACAGCAGGAAAAAAACAGGGGATAGAGACCGTCCACGCCGGTGAAGCTGAGGTCATAGCAGATGCCGACCGTCAAGCCGACAACAGCCGCCTCCGCCGGGCCGCCGAGCAGCGCGGCTGCCGTGACAAGTGCGGGCAGCAGATCGACCGCAGAGCCGAAAATGCGCATGCCGCCGAACGTGCCGGTCTGCAGCGCGAAGATAATCACCGAAAACAGCACATACGCGATCAGCTTCGGGATGGAAATATGTTTCTCTCTGCATGGCTTACTCCGCTGTGTCCGTGTATTCGGTGATGATGGAAACCGAGGAAACGCTGTCCACGCTGACAAACGGCTTGATGACCGCGTAGTACGACAGGCCGCTTTCCTCCGGCTGCACGCTTTCCACCGTGCCGATGAGGATGCCCTTTTGGGGAATACACCGCCGCGTCCCGAGGTCTCGACCGTATCGCCGACGACCACCTTGGAGTCCTCACGCAGATAGGACAGGCGAAGCGCACCGCGTGTCATCAGGTTATAGTCGCCCTCCGCAATGGCGGTCTCGCGCGTGCGGGTGACAAGCGCGCCGCACTGCATTTTCGGGTCGGTGATGGAAGTCACCTCGCAGGTGTTGTCGGTCACCTCGCTGACAAAGCCGAGCATGCCGTCCACGGTCGTTACAAGATCGTCCTTGTTGACGCCGCTCGAGCTGCCTTGTCCAGCGTCAGCGCGTATCCGCCCAGTCGCCCGGACTGCGGGCGATGACCTCGGCGCTGACTGTGGTGGTGGTGCGAGTGTTCTCCGGCTGCCCAAGCTGAGAGCGCAGCTGGTTGTTTTCCTCGAGCGCGATCTGTGCGTCGCGCACAAGCTGTGCATTGTCGCTGATCTGCTGCTTGAGCTGCTCATTCTCAGCCTTGAGTGCATCAAACTCGGTGAAATAATCCAGTCCCTTGCTGAAAAAGTGTCCGACACCGGTGCCGAACCGCTGAAACGGCCGGACAACCACACCGGCGGCTCTCGTGATCGGCGAGGAATTGCCGCTGATGCCGCTGTACACCGCGGAGAGAATGCACAGCAGAATGACGACTGCCGCACCGATCAGGAGCGGAGAGCCGACTTTATGACGTCGTCGCAAAACGAATCTTCCTTTCATAATGTTGCACTGAAATGTGGAATTTCAGCAGGTAAATGCGGCTTACACCGCATGAATATCGCGCAGAATGGTATAAAGCGGAGCTACAGGCAGACCCATGACGCTGTAATAGTCGCCCTCGATGCCCTTGATGAGCAGTGCGCCGTGGCCCTGGATGCCGTAGGCGCCGGCCTTATCGAGCGGCTCTCCGGTGGCGAGGTAGGCGGCAAGCTCGTCCTCCGCAAAATCGCGGGAAGGTGACGCGCGTGCAGGTGTGCAGCGTGTGCGCCCCGCCGTCCGGCGTGAGCACGGCAAGTCCGGTCAGCACCTCGTGGGTGCGTCCGCGCAGACGGCGGAGCATGGAAGCGGCCTCGTCCGCGTCCTTTCGGCTTGCCGAGGCGCAGTCCGTCGATCGTGACCATGGTATCCGAGCCGATGCACACGGCGTACGGGTGCTGCGCCTGCACAGCCTCGGCCTTGAGGCGGGAAAGACGGGTGACTTCCTCGCCGAGCGGCGCATCCCGCAGGGTTTCGTCCGCATCGGCAGGGCAGACCGTAAAGTGTTCGGTGATAAGGCTCAGAAGCTCCCTGCGCCGCGGCGAAGCGGACGCTAAAACGATCTCCATTATTCGACTCCTCTTTTATATAATCCGTTGGTAAATTCGCCGTCCAGCGGTGCGCCGGACAGGAACGCGCGGGCAATCCGCACACATTCCTCGGGCGATTCGATGGTGAACTGCAGACGCGCGGTCTGTACGCCCAGGCGGGCAAAATCCTCGCGCAGACAGAGCGGACGGCTGTTCAGCAGCGTGTTGCGGCAGCCGAATTCGTTCAGCAGCGGGAAACGCTCCCGGCGCCGGTCGGTGAGGTACGTCACGCCGTTCTGGCACGAGCACTTGCCGCCGTGCTGACGGCGGATCGCTCAGTTTTCGAAAATCATCAGCGGCAGACGGCCGTAGACGATCAGGTCGGTCTCGAGCGGACCGCGCATATCTCGAATCTGCGCCAGACGAGCCTCGAACGAAAGCGTCTGGCGGGAAACGCCCATTTCAGCCAGTGCGCTCAGCGTTTTGCTGTTGTAGGCGTTCAGACCGAAATCGCCGTGCACGGTAAAGCCAAGCCGCTTGGCAAGCGGGATGTGACCGATGTTTCCGGCGAGAACCGTGTCGGTTCCGCGGCTCATGGCTTCACCGAGCAGCATCTCGATCTGCGGCTGCTCGTTGTCCGAGAACACGCGCGGCAGGATGGCGGGCAGTCCGGTCTGTGCCGCAACTTCAAGCAGGACGTAAACGGTCTCCAGACCAAGCTCGCGCAGCGCATCCGCCTGCGCCTTGGTGCGCACCGTGGCGGTGTAGCCGCGGAAGCCCTCGCGGGCAGCGGTCTCATCGTCGCGCGGCAGCACGCTGCCATGCAGCCAGTCGCGGGAGGGCGCAACACCGCGTTTTGCCAGCAGAAGGTCGAGTGCATCGCGGCGCATGCCGTTCATCACGGACGCCGGGATCATCAGACCGTCCTGCACCTCGATACGCATATTCTCAATATAAAACGGCGTGCCGCCGGTCTTTCTGAGCGATTTTTCGATCATCTCCGGTGTGGTCGGGCGGTTCTGCGCCTGCTCCACCGGCATGACGACCGAAACGCCGTCCGCACTGAGCACCGCGCCGGTGTCCTTGCGGGCGGTAAAGCAGAGCGAAACCGGCACGAGCGGCGCCTCCCTGCCCTCGGCAAAGCGGTGCGCGGCCTCGTCATAGAGTTTCTTTACCTCGTTCATCGGCACATCGGTCTTGGTGCCGAACATGCTGTCGCCCAGCTTGCCGGTGTAGTAGCCGTCGGTGAAGCCGTCGCGCGAGAATACGCGGCGCAGAATGTCGCGCTCCTCGGCGGTCGGTCTGCGGTGCTCGCGAAGCAGGTCAGAGTAGACCTTGGTTACAATAGCGGCGTACTCCGGCCGCTTCATGCGGCCCTCGATCTTGAGCGAGGACACACCCCAGTCGGAAAGCTCGGCAACGTGTCCGGCGAGCATCAGATCCTTGAGCGACAGCGGATAGCCGCCGCTGTACGGCAGGCGGCACGGCTGTGCACACAGACCGCGGTTGCCCGAGCGCTGACCGATGACGGAGGACAGATAGCACTGCCCGGAGTAGCACATGCACAAAGCCCCGTGGACGAAAACCTCGATCTCGACACCGGCCTGCTCGGTGATGAGTTTGATCTCCTCGCGGGAGCATTCCCGGCTGAGCACTACGCGCGAAAAGCCGATGTCGCGCGCCTGCTTTGCTGCGTCGAGCGTGTGAATGGTCATCTGCGTGGAGGCGTGCAGCGCGAAATCCGGCGCGTGTGCGTGGATGAGCCGCGCCAGCCCCAGATCCTGCACGATAAGCGCGTCCGCGCCTGCTTCGTACAGGAATTTTGCGTCCTCGAGTGCATCCTCAAGCTCGCGGTCACCTGCAAGAATGTTGAGTGTGATATTGGTCTTTACGTCGCGTGCGCGGCAGTAGGCGATGGCGTCCGCCATCTCGTCATGCGAAAAGCCCTGTGCGTTGCGGCGTGCGTTGAACATGCCGAAGCCCATATAGACCGCGCCTGCACCGGACTGCACAGCGGCGCGAATGCCCTCCGGCGAACCGGCGGGAGCAAGAAGTTCTACTTTATTCCTCATTTGCGGTTGTGATTCGGGTGCTTGCCGTTATTCTGCGCCTGCCGGTCGCGCAGTGCGGCAAGCTCGGCTTCGAGGGCACGGCATTTTGCCTCAGCGGCTTCGGCGGCAGACTTGGCCTTGATGTAATCATCCGCCAGTGTGACCGTTGCCAGTGCCAGCGCGCGTGTGGACGCAAACGACGGCGAGCCGCCGCAGTGCGCTACGGTCTGGCGTGCCAGCTCGGCTACCTCATGCATATAGTCCGCGCTCTCGTCGGAGACCAGGTTGTATTTTTGACCGGCAATATGAAGAACCATGCGGTTTGCCATAACGGGTCCCTTCCTTTCATTAAATATAGTGCAGGCAGAGCAGTCGAAAACAGGCGGCTCTGCTCGAATAGGCATAAGAAGATAAGATATAGTATAGCACAATATGACGGGTTTTGAAATAAAAATTCTGTGCAAACGATAAAAAACTCCGTATAAATTTTCACAATGTGTATAAAGTGTAAAAGATTTGCGTTCGGCTTGTCTCGCGCGTTTTAGTGTGATAAAATGTGTATATTGGCGGAAGTCCGGGAAAAGGCTTCCACGTTATCTTTTGGAGGTCATTTTTATGCTGAACATGAACGAGGTCCGGCGCATTGTCGTCAAGGTCGGCTCCTCGACGCTGACTTATGACAACGGCAAGCCGAATATCCGCCGTATCGAGCGTCTGGTACGCACGATCAGCGACCTGCAGAACCGCGGCTTCGAGATGGTGCTCGTATCCTCGGGTGCGGTGGCGGTCGGCACGGCAAAGCTCGGTCTGGCGGAGAGACCGAAGGAGCTGTCGGTCAAGCAGGCGGCGGCGGCTGTCGGGCAGTGCGAGCTGATGCACATTTACGACAAAATGTTTCTGGAATACGGCATCAACGTGGCGCAGATCCTGCTGACGCGCGAGAATATCGTCGATGACGACCAGCGCACCAACATCCATAACACGTTCACCGCGCTGACCAAGATCGGCGTTGTGCCCATCATCAACGAAAACGACACGGTTGCAACCGCTGAGCTGAAGCACATCGAGAACTTCGGTGATAACGATACGCTGTCCGCAGTCGTGGCACGCATGTGCGATGCTGATCTGCTGGTTATCTTCTCGGATATCGACGGCCTGTACGACTCCAACCCGCGCACCAACCCGCAGGCCAAGCTGATTAACCACGTCGGCAGGATCGACGCAAAAATCCGCCATATGGCGGGCGGCGCCAGTTCCGCGCACGGCACGGGCGGCATGGCGACCAAAATCACCGCCGCAGAGCTTTGCATGGACGCAGGTATTCCCATGATGGTCGCCAACGGCGATAAGCAGGGACTTTTGTATGATATTGTGGACGGTAAAGAGGTTGGAACCCTGTTCAGAGAAAACGGCAGCAGTAGCAGTAATTGAAAATTGAGAATGGAGAATTGCGAATTGTGGTATCGCGCAAGGCGCGCCGATTCGATAACGCCGCACAGCGGCGCAGCTCGTCGCAGCGCGGACGGAACTCGCGCAAGGATAGCGACATTTTCCATTTTCAATTCTCCATTTTCCATTGATGCAGAGGTGAATATTATGCGACAGCTTTAGAAATCGCCGAGGACGCCCGCCGCTCCAAGTATGCGGTGGCGAAGCTCGGCACGAACGACAAAAACCGCGGCATTCTCGCCATTGCGGACACGCTGATGGCACATGCGGACGAGATCATCGCGGCAAACAGGATTGATATTGAAAACGGCAGAGCGGGGTCTGAACGACGGCCTGATCGACCGTCTGATGCTGGACGAAAAGCGCATTGCGGGCATTGCCGAAGGCTGCCGTCAGGTGGCGGCGCTGCCCGACCCGGTCGGTGAGGTGCTTTGGATGCACAAGCGTCCGAACGGCCTGAACATCGGTCAGAAGCGCGTGCCGATGGGTGTGATCGGCATTATCTACGAGGCTCGTCCGAATGTCACCGTGGATGCGGCGGTGCTGTGCTTCAAGGCCGGCTCGGCGTGCATTCTGCGCGGCGGCAAGGAGGCATTCAGTCCTCCATGTGCCTGACCAGGCTGATGCGCGAGGCACTGGCGGCCGAGGTCTGCCGGAGAACGCCATCAATCTGGTGGAGGACACCAGCCGCGACACCGCAACCCAGATGATGAAGCTGAACGGCTATCTCGATGTGCTGATTCCGCGCGGAGGAGCAGGCCTGATCCGCTCTGTCGTGATGAACGCGACCGTGCCCGTTATCGAAACCGGCACGGGCAACTGCCATGTTTACGTCGATGCGACCGCCGACCTCGAGATGGCGAAGAACATCCTCGTCAACGCCAAGTGCCAGCGCCCGAGCGTGTGCAATGCGGCGGAGAGCCTGCTCGTCCACAAGGACGTTGCAGAGCAGTTCCTGCCGATGGCAGCAGAGGGCCTTGCACCCGATCATGTGGCAATTCACGGCTGCCCGCGCACGATGGACATCCTCGGTGACAGCATTGCGCCCGCGACCGATGAGGATTACGGCAGGGAATACCTCGGCTACGAAATTTCGTGCAAGGTGGTCGATTCGCTGGACGAGGCCATCGAGCACATCAACCGCTTTAACACCGGTCACTCGGAGTGTATCATCACCCGCGATTATGATGCGTCGCAGCGATTCCTTGAGGAAGTGGACGCGGCGGCTGTCTATGTCAACGCATCTACCCGGTTTACCGACGGCTTTGAGTTCGGCTTCGGCGCTGAAATCGGCATTTCTACCCAGAAGCTGCACGCACGCGGCCCGATGGGTCTGACCGCGCTCACCACCACCAAGTATATCATTTACGGAAACGGACAGGTGCGATAATGAATAAAACGATGGAGAAAGGAATACAAGTGGCGTGCCGACGAGAAGCTGCTCGGTCAGGCGCTGCTGTGGGCTTCCTCGCGGATTGGCAGCCAGAGCCGAACCATCAACATGGAATCCAGCTATTTTGACACGGCGGACGGACTGCTGAAGGAACATCAGGCGGCACTGCGTCTGCGCCGCGAGAACGACCGCAGCGTGTGCTGCATGAAGCTGCGCAACACGGATACGCCGGACGGCATGCGTGCCCACGAGGAGTACCAGTGCGAGGCGGTCTCTTTGCTTGACGGCCTGCGCCGTTTGCCCGAGCTTGGTGCACCGAACGACCTGTGCGAGCGGGCGCTGGCAGCCGACCTGCAGGAAATCTGCACGGTTTCATTCCGCCGGTGTGCGGTTCTGCTGCAGGAGGGCGATACCGTGTGCGAAATGGCGCTTGACGAAGGCGAACTGCGTCATAACGGTAAATCGGCGCCGCTGTGCGAGATCGAACTGGAGTATGTCGCAGGCAGCGAGGATACCTTCCACGCGCTTGCCGCAGAGCTGGCGCAGCAGCTTGACCTTGTGGTTGAGCCGACCAGCAAGCTGGCGAGCGATGGCGCTGTAAAGCAGTTACTATATTGTTGTGGGGATTTTTACGATATGAAAAAATTCGTTATTGCACTATGTGGCTTGGGTTTATTCTTTTCGTCCGCTACGGCTGTTGAGTATCTCGATCCGAATTCGGAAGCCGCGGCAATTATTGCGGCAGCGCAACAATCTTCTGGAGACGAAGATCTTGCACTAAATGACTATGGCCCTGAGGCTGAAGAAGATTTTGAATCAAGCGTGATGCGTGGAGCAGCGGTTTTGATTGGGAGTGGAATACTCCAGAGACGAAACTGTTGATGGAAATGCCTACAATGATGGTTATAATGCGGGTTATAAGGAAGGCTATAGCTGGGGCAGTTCAGATGGCGACAGCAGCAGTTATGACGAGGGGTATAGTGACGGCTACAGAGATGGTTTTTCATCAGATCGCTCCTCGCCGGATAATGACATAATTGACAGAAGTGAGGTTCACGGAAGTGGTATTCGAGAAAGTGAAACTTCACCTGCTCCATTCTCCGACAAAACTGCAGAGAGTGGTTGGTCGAAATATTATCCCTATATCATAGGTGTATTAGCTTGTATTTGTTCAGTGTTGCTGATTGTGATATGTAGACTATCTTCTACGAAGAAAGACACCTGTAAATCGCTTGAGAAATTCGAGGGGATTACTGAAGAACTTGGGGATGCTGTAAAGAAACAGCCCATCACAGAGGATAAATTAAGAGAGATTATACGTAAACATATAATATAAACTACCATTTTCTTTACAAACCGGTTCCTATACCTTATAATAGAAACTGCAATAGGGGAATGAGGTTCTCCCTTGGACAAACGTCCGCTTCGATTATTCAAAGCTGATGACTTCTGCGTTAAATTTACGCAGATGTCATCGGCTTTTCTGCGTTTTCGGGAGGAAAATCTATGTTAACTTCACTCGCGCTCGTATTTCTGCTCGGTCTGGCTGCGGCGGCACTATGCAGCCGGATCGGTCTGCCGCGCATCATCGGTATGCTGCTCACGGGCATTCTGATAGGGCCGTATGTGCTGAACTGGCTGGACGATTCCATTTTGTCCATCTCGTCCGAGCTGCGGCAGATGGCGCTTATCATCATCTTGATCAAGGCCGGTCTGTCGCTCAACCTGTCCGACCTGAAAAAAGTCGGCCGACCGGCTGTCATGATGGCCTGCGTGCCCGCAAGCTGTTTGAGATTCTGGCGTTTTTCTGCTCGCGCCCGCACATTCTGGGCATCAACCGGATAGAAGCGGCAGTCATGGGTGCCGTGCTCGGTGCGGTATCTCCGGCGGTGGTTGTGCCGAGAATGGTACAGCTGATGGAAGAAAAGCGGGGAACAGGGCAGGGCATTCCGCAGAGATGATACTGGCGGGCGCGTCCTGTGACGATATTTATGTGATCGTGCTGTTCTCGACCTTTGTCGGCATGGCACAGGGCGGCAGTGCCAACATGATGGATTTCGTGAACATCCGGTTTCCATTAGTGCTCGGCGTGGCGTTCGGTGCGGCTGTCGGTCTGCTGCTGCACCTGTTCCTTTGAGACCGCTTATCGGCACGGCTGCTATGTCCGCAACAGCACGAAGGTTGTTTTGATTCTCGGCCTGTCGTTCCTGCTGATGGCGGTGGAGACATGGCTCAAAGGCATCGTGTCCGTGTCCGGACTGCTGGCCGTTATGAGCATGGCGTGCGTGCTCAAGATCAAAGTCCGGAGAAAGTCACCAAACGTCTGTCCGCCAAGTTCGGCAAGCTGTGGATCGCTGCCGAAGCGATTCTTTTTCGTGCTGGTCGGCGCGGCGGTGGATATCCGCTGCGCAGTACAGGCCGGTGCCGCCGCTGTGCTCATGATCGCACTTGCGATCGTGTTCCGCGCGGTCGGCGTGAGCATCTGTATGCTTGGTACCGGGCTGAACCGAAAGGAGCGCCTGTTTTGCATGATCGCCTATCTGCCCAAGGCTACGGTGCAGGCCGCCATCGGCTCCGGTGCCGCTGTCAATGGGTCTGCCGTGCGGACAGCTGGTGCTTTCGGTGGCGGTGCTCGCCATCCTGATTACCGCGCCGCTCGGCGCCATTGGCATCGACCGTACCGCCGGACGCCTTCTCGTGCAGGAGAGCCCGTCCGATATTGCAGAATGAGGATATGTTGGGTGCGTTTGTGATAACTGCTGTCATTTTCCTCGGCGGAAAATTATTGCAAAAATGTATATTTTTTCGCTAAAGATGCAATTTCCTTCGTGAAATCTTGCAAAATTGCACGTTTCCGTGTATAATTAAAATGAAATTTTAGGAGGGTAAACATATGACTTTCGACAGCATAATCACAATAGCGGCATTCTGCTGTTACCTGATCTTTATGCTCTGCATAGGCATGTATTTCGTCGGCAAAACCGCACGACGAGCGAGTATTTCCTCGGCGGCCGAAAACTTGGCTCCTGGGTCACTTCGATGAGCGCGCAGGCCTCCGACATGTCGGGCTGGCTGCTGATGGGCCTGCCGGGTGCGGCGTACCTGTCCGGTATTTCCGCAGGCTGGATTGCCATTGGCCTGGCCATCGGCACTTACCTTAACTGGCTGCTCGTTGCAAAGCGTCTGCGCCAGTACACCAAAACCGCAGGTGATGCGATTACGCTGCCGCAGTTCTTCAAAAACCGTTTCCACGATGAAAGCGGCTGGATTTTCGGTTATTGCAGCGGTGTTTATTCTGGTGTTTTTCCTGTTTTACACTGCGTCCGGCTTTGTATCCTGCGCGAAGCTGTTCTCGTCCGTATTCGGCATTCCGTACATGGTGTCGCTGCTGGTCGGTGCAGTAGTCGTTATTTCGTACACGTTTGCAGGCGGCTTTTTTCGCTGTTTGCTGGACCGACTTCTTCCAGGGCATCCTGATGTTCTTCTGCGTGCTCGCGGTTCCGACCATCGCTATCTTCTCGATGGGCGGCCCGACCAGTTCTTCTCGCAGGTGGAAGCGTTCAATCCGAATTTCCTGAATATGCTCGTTGACGGTGCGACCGGCGTGCCGTATACTGCAATGGGCATTATCTCTGCTTGCATGGGGTCTCGGCTACTTCGGTCAGCCGCATATCCTCGTGCGCTTCATGGGCATTTCGTCTCCGCAGGCGATCAAGAAATCCCGCCGCATTGCTACGGTATGGGTGCGCGAGAACGCCCGCAAGGTCAACGCCGCGTTCAGCTGGAACAAGGGCTTCAAGGAATATTTCGCCGTCAAGGCCACGCCGAACCCCTATCTGCTGAAAATCCTGCAGGAGGAAGGCTGCGGCGTGGACTGCTCCAGCTACACCGAACTGCTGCTGAGCGAAGCCTGTGGCTTCAGCGGCAGCGATATCATGTTTTCCTCCAACGAAACCGCCGGTGCAGGACATGAAGAAGGCGTATGACCTGGGCGCGTACATCAACCTCGACGATCTGACCCATGTAGAGTTTCTGGAAAAGGTCGCCGGCGTCCCCAAGACCGTCTGCTGCCGTTTTAATCCGGGCGGTGTCTTCGAGCTGGGCAACGGCATCATGGACAACCCCGGCGACGCCAAATACGGCATGAGTGAGGATCAGATGGCCGAGGCTTACACAAAGCTGATGGCCGCCGGTGCCGAGGAGTTCGGCATCCATTCCTTCCTTGCAAGCAACACCGTCACCGACGACTATTACCCGAAGCTGGCGGGCATCCTGTTTGAGCTGGCTGTCCGCCTGCACAAGCGCACCGGCGCCAAAGTTCATCAACCTGTCCGGCGGTGTGGGCATCGCCTACCGCCCCGACCAGCGCAGCAACGACATTGCCGCCATCGGCGAGGGCGTGCGCAAAAAGTTCGAGGAAATCCTCGTGCCCGCCGGTATGGGCGACATCGCCATCTTCACCGAGATGGGGCGCTTCATGCTCGCTCCCTACGGCGCACTTGTCACGACCGTGCTGCATGAAAAGCACATTTATAAAGAGTACATCGGTGTCGACGCCCAGGTGTCTACCCTCTTGTGCCTCTGCCGGGTAGGCAAACCAATGTTAAATGTGTGTAAAGCCTGCGTATTAACGCAATTTTTATTGACAGTACCATGTAAAAACCATATAATTAAAATGTATGCGAATCGTCAAGAAATAATGAAAATGATTGTGTAACAAAACGGGAGGAAGCATATGGGTTTTGATGTGCTGTCAATCGTGCAGATGATCGGCGGTCTTGCGCTGTTCATCTACGGTATGACGACAATGGGAAAGGGTTTGGAGCGCGCAGCGGGCTCTAAACTGGAGAAGACACTGAAAAAATGACGGGCAATGTCGTTACGGCTCTGCTGATGGGCATGGTCGTTACCATGGTCATTCAATCTTCGTCCGCAACGACCGTTATGGTTGTCGGCTTTGTAAACGCCGGTATCATGACGCTCAAGCAGTCGGTCGGCGTTATCCTCGGTGCCAACATCGGTACCACGATTACCGCGCAGATCCTGCGTCTGTCCGGCGGCGAGGGCAGCGGCAACCTGTTCATGGATCTGCTCAAGCCGAAGAATCTGGCGTATATCATCGTGCTGGTCGGCGTAATCATTATGATGATTGCAAAAAACGCCGTACCCGCGATATCGCGGATATCTTCACCGGTTTCGGTATTCTGTTCATCGGCATGTCGGTCATGGAGGTGCGGTTGCACCGCTGGCTGATCTGCCGCAGTTCGCGGATCTGTTCGCTGCTATCTCCAATCCGGTGCTCGGCGTGCTGGTCGGCGCGGGCGTTACCGCGATCATCCAGTCGTCCTCCGCATCGGTCGGTATTCTGCAGGCGCTGTCTACCACAGGTGCGATCACCTATTCGGCTGCTATCCCGATCATCCTCGGTCAGAACATCGGTACCTGTATCACCGCGTTCCTGTCGTCGGTGGGCGGCTCCAAGAATGCCCGCCGTACCGCAATGGTACACTTCTACTTCAACCTGATCGGCTCCATCCTGTTCCTGGTCGGTATCTATGCGATTCAGTACACGGTTGGTTTCTCTTTCTGGGATAACGCAATCGACAAGGGCGGCATCGCAAATTTCCACACGCTGTTCAATCTCACCTGTACGGTGCTGTTCCTGCCGTTCACCGGCCTGCTGGTCAAGCTGGCAACGGCAAGCGTGCCTGCCGAGGAGACGCAGGAAGACCCGCTGGCAAAGTTGGAGCCTCGCTTCCTGACCACGCCGTCCCTGGCACTCGATCAGGCGCAGCGCTGCATTGCCGACATGGGTGACACTGCCAAGCAGAATTTCCATCTGGCAACCGACCCGCTGTTCGGCGGCGCGGCTGCAAACGAGGAGATCTTTCACGAGCACGAGGCATTCCTCGACCGTGCAGAGGTTGAGATTGGCCGTTACTTGACCACCATCCACAACATCCGTTCGGTCGATCAGCGCCGCCAGATGGCCGAGATGATGCACTCGCTGTCCGATTTTGAGAAGATCGGCGACTATGCGCAGAATATCTTCGAGCGTGCTGACGAGTTCCGTGAGGCCGGTCTGTCCTTCTCGCCGAGTGCGATGCAGGAGCTGCACACCATGTGCGAAGCGGTTGCCGAGGTGCTCGACATGACCGTTGACGGCTATGACAATCAGGCTGTTTCGACCGCCCGTATGGTCGAGCCGCTGGAAGAAGTCGTGGATACGATGAAGGAGCGTCTCAAGAGCCGCCACATCGAGCGTCTGGGCCGGAACGAGTGCACCATGCAGACCGGTATCCACTTCCTGGATATTGTGCATGACCTTGAGAAGATCAGCGACCACTGCTCGAATATCGCCATTTATACCATCCAGCTGGCGGAGGGCGCAGCAGAGTTTGATACGCACGCCTACGTCAAGCAGGCATATAAGGAGACCCCGCAGTTCGCGGAGAAGCTCAAATTCTATCAGGATAAGTACCTCACCAAGATTGATGAAGTCGAGGCGATGGAGTAACACAAAAAAGAGATTGGCTTTGCCAATCTCTTTTTTTATTGAGAATGGATAATGGAGAATTGAGAATTGTGGTATCGCACCGTGCGCGATATAATAACGCGCGCAGCGCGTACTTCCACGCAGCGAGGATGGAACTCGCGCAGGGGATAGCGTCATTTTCCATTCTCCATTCTCAATTTTCCATTACTTCACCGGTTAACTCAACTGCACATACTGAGTCGGATCTACTTTTTTCATCATTGACCTGCACCTCAAAATGCAGATGCGGGCCGGTGGAGTTGCCGGTATTGCCGGAAAGCGCGATCTTCTCTCCCTTGCCGACTACATCACCGACCGACACAAGCAGCTGTGAGTTATGCCCGTACAGCGTCTTGAAGCCGTTCTGGTGGTCGAGAATGATATAGCTGCCGTAGCCGTTGCCGGAGTCCTCCGCGACGATGACCTTGCCGTTATCCGCGGCATAGACCGGCGTGCCTTCGTCCACGGCGAGGTCCACACCGCCGTGCAGGCGTCCCCAGCGGTACTTGAACGCAGAGGTGAACGTGTAGCTGTTCAGCGGCACGGCAAATTCTCCGGTGCCGATGCCGACATTGCGCGTGCCGACCTCAACAATTTCATTGGTGGCCTGCCGGAGCACGGTGCGCGCCAGGATGGTGCGTGTGCGCTCCTCACCGTCTACGGTTTCAATCTCGGCGGTGACCTGCGCTGTGCCCGCACAGCCCTGTTGGACGGTCTCGCAATAGGTCTGGTCCTGATTTTCGTGCTCCTGCGTCACGGTGTCGAACGGAATCTGCTCGGTGTAGGTGACGGCGCGGGTCGCGGTCACGTCAAGGCACTGCGACAGGGTATCATACAGCGCGGAATCGGACTCCGCAAGCGCGGCTGGCGCAACGGCCTTGTCCACGCGGACGGTCTGCAGGAAGTGTACGTTTTCGTCTGCCGCTGTCGTGTACGCGGTCTTGATCCGGTCGAGCGCAGCCTGAGCGCCGTCCGTGTCGGCGGCAATGGCGGTCTGTCTGCCGTCCACCGAAATGACGGCAAGCGTGTCCAGTTCACCGCTGGCAGTGATGATTGTGCTCGAGTTCCTCCTGCGTCAGCAGGGGGAGCGGCTGTCCGCACCGGCCTGGCCTGCAGGCGCAGCGGCAGGTAATAGTCCGTGCCGGAAACAGCGGATGCGCTGGATTCAACCGCGTTTACTGCGTTCAGCAGCGTTGCGCTGTCCTCGATAACACCGAGCGGCTGACCGTCCGCAAGCAGCAGCGTGCCCGGCCTGGTCAGCAGCAGAGCGGGCAGCAGGAACAGCAGCCCGAATACGCTCAGCGCACAGACCGAACGGCGGCGGCCTGCCTGCCGCAGAACACCGGCGAACCGGCTCCAGACCGGCAGGTCGTATATGCGGCAGATCGTGCGGTCGAGCAGCAGGATGAGCCGCAGAAGCAGGTAGAGCAGGCGTGAAATCACGCCCAAAACAAAAGATAACAGGTTTCGCATGATGGTAGTATGGCGGAATGATGTGCGCCATATTCACTCCTTTCAATGGTTACAGTTTGGTAACAGCACCAAGAATACCCATTTCAGGGAGCGAAGTCATACGAAACCTGTCGCTGTTATTAAATTTTTACTTTTTGATGGGTGTGCCCGTAAAATCCGTGGGGAAAAAGCGCGGATCGAGCGGCTTCTGCTGATAATAGCGGTCGAGAGCGGCGCGCTGCAGCGAGACTGCCAGCGGCACGGCGGCATCAAACAAATCGGAGAATGAACCGTTCGCTCGCCGGTACGGGATGTCCACGGACGGTGCTCCTGATTGGTGCAGTCCGCCGCGAGCGGCTCTGTCGGACGGATGAGCGAGGACGCAAAACCGGATTTGCCGATCAGGTGCTCGAACCGCTGCAGACGGGTGAGCGCAGAGGCGCCCTGATGCGCGAGATGGTGCATGCGGCGCATATCGTTCATCGAGTGGTAGACGGCGGCAGGCGTGATGTGCACGCCATACGTCTCCCGAGGGCCTGCGCCAGAATTTTCGCCGCGAGAGGGGGACTCGGGCGCATCCGGCTCCAGCTGACGGTACGCCGTACTCGGCGGGCGTGTCCGAGACAAAATCCGCGATCATCACACCGTCAATGTCACTCTCGACTAAATGGCGGCGTGCCTCGGCAGAGTAGCCCGGCATGAACTGCGACAGCCTGTCCGCCTGTGCGGAAACAAACGAATAGGTTACGCGGCTGAGCGCATAGTGCGTGCAGAATCCAAATACATACGCGAGTGCAGCCGTGTTGTGCGACGCAACGGCGGCTTTGCACAGTGACTCGAACAGCGGCGCGGGCGGCTCGGTGCAGACGCGGTTCGCCAGTCTGCGCAGCGCGGACGGGAACGGCGCGTGATAGAGCGCCAGCGGGTCCGGTCCCTGCGAGCCCCATCGGTAGGCTGCCGGGTAGGAGGACGCGATATGGGCGACCGAATCACTGGTTACGCGCTGTACGGTAGCCGCAAAAATATGGTAAGTGACATAAGAAGGCATGGCTTTTCACCTCTTGCAGACAAATTGGTATCTTTAGTATAGCGCAAAACATTGCAAAATTCCAGCGAAAGCGGTATACTATTTTTTATGCAGAAAACGGGGAGCAGAAATTCCCCTTATAAAGTTGGAGGAATTATATTATGAAACTCGGCATCGTCGGACTGCCAAACGTCGGCAAGTCTACCTTGTTCAACGCAATTACGCAGGCGGGCGCGGAAAGCGCGAACTATCCGTTCTGTACGATCGATCCGAACGTCGGCATGGTCGCTGTACCGGATGAGCGTCAGCAGCCGCTGACCGATCTCTATCACGCAAAGAAGACCACGCCTGCGGTGGTCGAGTTCGTGGACATTGCGGGTCTGGTGCGCGGCGCGTCCAAGGGCGAGGGCCTGGGCAATAAGTTCCTGTCTCACACCCGTGAGGTAGATGCCATCGTTCCCGTTGTCCGCTGCTTCGACAACGACAACATTGTGCATGTAGACGGTTCGGTCGATCCGGCACGTGATATCGAGACCATTAACCTCGAGCTGATCCTTGCGGACATCGAGCACCTCGAGCGCCGTCTCGAGCGCACCCGCAAGGCTGCGAAGGCAGACAAGAAGCTGCTCCGTGACGTGGAGATCCTCGAGGGCCTGAAGGCGCATCTGAGGAGGGCAAGACCGCCCGCACCTTCGAGGGCTTTGGCGAGGACGAGGACATTGACCGCATTATCGGTGAGAGCGACCTGCTGTCCGCGAAGAAGGTCATCTACGCAGCAAACATGGACGAGGAAGGCTTTACTGGCAACGATACCGGGAGAACGAGCGCCTCAAGGCAGTACAGGCCATTGCAGACGCAGAAGGCGCGATGGTTCTGCCGATCTGCGCAAAGCTGGAGGAGGATATCGCCGGCATGGACGCAGAGGAGAAGGAGATGTTCCTGTCCGAACTCGGCCTGCACGAGTCCGGCTTGGACCGTCTGATCAAGGTCTGCTACGACCTGCTCGGCCTGATGAGCTACCTCACCGCCGGCGAGCAGGAGGTCCGCGCGTGGACCATCAAGAAGGGCACAAAAGCACCGCAGGCGGCCGGCAAGATTCACAGCGACTTTGAACGCGGCTTCATTCGCGCTGAGGTTATCAACTATAAGGACCTCATCGAGCTTGGCTCGCTGGCTGCTGCCCGCGAAAAGGGTCTGGTTCGCTCCGAGGGCAAGGAATATGTGATGCAGGACGGCGACGTGATTCTCTTCCGCTTCAATGTCTGATTCAAACATTTTACGCAGACCACAGTCGTTTTGACTGTGGTTTTGCTTTTGTAAAGGAGAAATTTCGCTCTCTGCAAGATAGCGTTTATCAGCAGATTTATTTGTAGGTGACAGACGCAACAACGTATAAACGGGTTGCGCGGCACTGTTATGCCGCGCTCTGCGGAGAGTAAACCACCTGTGTAGCAGTAATCTATCTGTGAACTGCGAATATTTCACGAAATGAACGGTAGAGTAACCCGACTGCCGTTCCCCTATAGTCTCAGCTCTGCAAATTTCGCCGTGCCTCTTAGGAAAGTGGATGATTCACAAGAAGGAGGAAACCTCGGTGTCCTCCTTCTTGTGCCCCTCGACGGCAGGCAAGATTCCGTTCGCTTCGCAAGCGACCGACCCCCATTTGGCGACCACACCAAAATAATCCCTTGTTTTTTTGTGCAGCTTTGCTGTATAATGGAGATGTGTTTTATAATACGAAACGAAGGGAAGCGTTTTCATGGCGGAGCAATCGACCGTTCAATCGCTCGACCGCGCATTCGATTTGCTGGAAACTCTGTGCCGCAGCCGCAACGGCATGAGCATCGGCGGCCTGTCTGCGGAAACCGGCCTGCACAAAAGCACGGTTCACCGTCTGCTGACCAGCATGTGTGCGCGCGGCTATGTGCAGCGCGACGCGGAAACCAGCGTCTACCGCGCCGGTATGCGCCTGTGCGAGATGAGCAGCTATATTGTGGATAATCTGGATATTGTTGAGAGAGCACGCGCGTCGCTTGAACGGCTCGAGCAGTGCACGGATGAGACTGTTCACCTTGTCATGCGCGACGACAAGGACATTGTGTACATCCATAAAGTGGATAACGGCTCGTCTGCCATCCGCATGTTCTCGCGCATCGGCATGCGCCTGCCACTGTACTGTACGGGCGTTGGAAAGGCAATTCTTGCCACATGGGACACCGCAGAGGTGCGCGACGTGTGGCAGCACAGCGATGTGCATGCGTGGACCGAGCACACCATCGTCGATGAGGACGCGTTTTCCGTGAGATCGACAAGGTGCGTCAGCTTGGTTACGCGCTCGACAATGAGGAGAACGAGCTTGGCGTGCGCTGCATTGCGGCCGCCATTCCGGACTACCGCGGACGCGCGTCCTACGCGATTTCGCTGTCTGCGCCGGTCAGCCGCATGACCGACCAGCGCGTGGCAGAGCTGCGTGCGCCGCTCATGGCTGCGCGGGACGAAATCGCGCGCGCGCTTGGCGGCAGCCGCTTTTGAGGAGGGCAGAGCATGAACACACTTTCGGTTGTGCATGATGTGCTCCGGCGGCAGGTTCGTGAAGGCGATTTTTGTATTGATGCGACTGCGGGCAGGGCAGAGACACAGCGCTGCTGTGCCGTCTGACAGGCGAAAACGGCCGTGTGCTGGCCTTTGATGTGCAGGAGGATGCCGTCCGGCAGACCCGCGAGCTGCTGGCGAAGGAGCACTTCAGCGCCGAGGTTTACCTCGACAGCCACGCTAACATGGCGCACTACGCCGAACCGGAGACCGTGGACTGCATCGTGTTCAATTTCGGCCGTCTGCCCGGCGGCGACCCGACAAAATTCACCACCGCAGAGACTTCACTGCCTGCTGTTGATGCGGGACTGAAGCTGCTCAAAAAAGGCGGATTGATGGCGCTTGCGCTCTATTACGGCAAGGAAAACGGCTATGAGGAGCGTGACGCGATTCTGGCTCACTTGCGGGAACTCGACGACCGAACCTATACCGTGCTCGGCTGTGAGTGGATGAACCGCAAAATGATCCGCCGCTGCCGATTTTCATCTGGAAGGAGTAACGAATTATGCCTTGGTGCCCGAAATGCGGCGCGGAATACGTCGAGAATGTTCGTAAATGCAAGGATTGCGGCGTGAGGCTGCTCGACCATAAGCCGACACCGGACGAAATGCTTCCTCCGGACCCGAAGCCGACAGGCTGGCGGCGGTTTGTTACAAGAGAACGATTCCTGCGCGTGCTGAAAACGCTGATCGCCATTCTGCTGGCGCTGGCGGCTGCGCTGTCGCTGCAAGGATTACTGTAAACGTGTTGTAGATGTAAAAAGGAGAATGGAACGAATCCATTCTCCTTTTGTGCTGTCTGGGTTATTTTTGCTTGCGCAGGGCGCGGTGCATGATTTTGCCGGTCGCGGTGTGCGGCAGGGAATCAACGATGTTGTAGATGCGCGGCCACTTGTACGAGGACAGCATGGGACTGTTCGTGCAGTACTCCTTCAGCTCCTCAACGGTGAGGGAGGGATCGCTCGGCACAACATATGCCGCAACAACTTCGCCGCGCAGCTTGTCCGGCGCACCGATAACGGCGCTCTCTCTGCGACCTTGGGATGGTCGTTCAGCACGGCCTCGATCTGCGGCGGATAGATGTTCTCGCCTGCGGAAACGATCATATCGTCCTTGCGGCCGCGTACGGTGACGAACTCGTTCTCGTCCCATGTGCCGACATCGCCGGTGTACAGAAAGCCCTTGTAGAACTTCTGTTCGGTCATTTCCGGGTTATTATAGTAACAAAATGCGCTCTTTGCCGGGGAGGAAATGATAATCTCGCCCTCGGCCACGTTGTCGTGCGGGACCATGTCGTCCGGCTCGGAATGGGAGCCGTCCTCGCGCAGCTTTACGATGCGGACCTCGTCGTCCGTACACGAGCGGCCGGCCGAGCCTGCGTTATCCGGCAGGTCGAACGGGCGCAGAAATGTGTTCCAGAAGGATTCCGTTGTGCCGTAGCCGTTGAAAATGTTCGGCGTGAGCAGCTTCATGTACTTCTCGCATGCGCTCTTTTCAAACGGCGCGCCCATGGTGACAATGCCGCGCAGCGCGGACAGGTCATGCGGGGTGCGCTCCTGCGTGCGGGCGAGCATGGCAATGATGGTCGGTACACCGATCAGGAACGAGATGTTGTACTTCGCGGCATATTCCAGGCAGCGCTTCGGTGCGAAATCGCGCAGAATGACAACTTCGCCGCCCGCATAGAGGGTCGGGCACGGGCCGCCGGAGTGGATGCCGCCGCGGTGGAACCACGGGGTCATGTTCATCGTGCGGTCGGTCGGACCGAGAGGGAAGTGCATCATAACGTCATGCGCGGAAAGCACCTCGTTGATATTGTTGATCGGCACGCCCTTCGGACGGTTGGTTGTGCCGGAAGTGTACAGACGGGTGGTCTCGTCGTAGATGTGCGGGTCGAAGTCGATCGGCGGGTCGTTCTCCGGCTGATCGGCAACGTAATCCGCATAGCGCACCTGACCGGCAGGTACGGCATCGTCTGCGCCGACAACGATCTTGATGGCAGGCTTGCTCTCGCACAGGTCGAGCGCACCGCCGGACAGCTCGCCGAACTCGGCGTCGTAGATGAAAGCCTTGGGCGTGCTGTCATCAATGACGAGTGCAATCTCGCCCGCGCCCTGGCGGTAGTTGACCGGACTGGCGATAGCGCCGATCTTATGCGCCGCCAGATAGCAGAAAACAAACTCCGGCGAATTGAGCAGGGTGAACATGACAACATCGTTCTTGCCGACGCCGTCCGCGCGCAGCGCATGCGCCAGACGGTTGGCTTCGGCGTTCAGTTCGCGGTAGGTCCAGCGGCGGCCGGAATGCGGGTCAAAGAGTGCCGGTCGGCTGCCGAAACGCGAAACATTGCGCAGAAAACCGTTCAGATAGGTGAAACGGGTTTCAAATGTGTCGCGGAACATGGAAATATCATAGGTGTATTCGTGACTCAAGGGATCACCTCTTAATAATTTGTATGGGGAATTAGCAATTCATAATTACCTCAGGGGATGGTTGTATGTAGAGTTAAAAACTACTTAACGAATATTATAATACCATACAATCACGAAATTGCAAGAAGAAAAAATCTTTACAGGGACACAAGCTGCATGCCGATGTCCCTGTTATTTTTATTTGCAATAGGATAAAAATTCGCAATTTTAAGGATGCATAATCACTAACTGCGTATTCTTGATAGGAATTATTTCTCGTATTTGGCAACAATCAGGCTGGAATTCTGTCCGCCGAAGCCGAGCGAATTGCTCATTGCAGCGTTGATTTCCGCCTTGCGCGCGGTATTCGGCACATAATCCAGATCGCATTCCGGATCGGGCTTTGCCAGGTGCAGGGTAGGCGGAAGAACGCCTTCCTCGATGGCCTTGATGCAGGCGATGGCTTCGGTCAGGCCGCCGGCGCCCATGAGATGGCCGGTCGCGGACTTGGTGGAGCTCATCGGCGGTGCGCTTTCGCGGCCGCCGAACACGGCCTTGACCGCCAGCGTTTCGGCCTTGTCGCCGAGCGGCGTGGAGGTGCCGTGCGCGTTGATATAGCCAATGTCGGACGGCTGCATGCCGGCCCTCTTGAGCGCCAGCTTCATGCAGCGGGAAGCGCCTTCGCCGTCCGGGCAGGGCGCGGTAACGTGGTGTGCATCCGAGGTATTCGCGTAACCGGCGAGTACGGCGTGGATTTTTGCGCCGCGGGCGAGTGCATGCTCCTCGGTCTCGATCAGGAGAGCGCCGCCGCCTTCACCGATAACGAAGCCGTCGCGGTCAAGGTCGAACGGGCGGCACGCCTGCTCGGGGTCATCGTTTCGGCGGGAAAGCGCCTTGGCCTGCGACAGACCGGAAACCACGATCGGGCACAGAATGCTTTCGCCGCCGACTGCCAGAACCGCGTCTGCCTCGCCGGAGCGGGAGCAGCATCGCTGCGGTCATGATGGCGTCGCCGCCTGCCGAGCATGCCGTATTGAGTGTCAGACTCGGGCCGTGAATGCCGTGAGCAATCGAGATCTGGGCGGCAGCGATGTTGCCGATGGTCATCGGCACAAAGCGAGGGCCGACGCGCTTGCCTGTGTCGAACGCAGCCTGCGTCTGTGCAACGGTGGTAACGCCGTCCATTGCAGTGCCCATGACGATGCCGATACGGTCGCTTTCGCTCTCGATGGACAGCTCACTGTTCTTGAGAGCCTCCTCGGCCGCAACAAAGGCAAACTGCATGAACGGGTCCATCGTGCGGGCCAGCGTTTTCGGCATGTAGGCAGTGGGATCGAAGTCCTTCAGCTCTGCCGCGATCTGCACGGGCAGTTCGGATGCATCAAAGCGGGTAATTTTTCCTACACCGCATTGTCCCTCCACCAGTGCGGACCAGTATGCGTCCACACCAATACCGATCGGCGTAACAGCGCCCATACCGGTGATGACCAATTTCTGTTCTTTCATGCTTGTTCCCCTACTTACTGAAATTTATGCAAAGGCCTGTCCGATAGTGATCAGGCAAATATATAATATGCGCTACTTCATAGCATTATAGCAGAAATGCACGGAAAGAAAAGACACTTTACACAGTAAAGTGTTCAAATTTGTTTTGCACAGTGCCCTGGATTGATGCAGTATTTGCACAAAAAAGGAGACGGTCAGGGACCATCTCCTTGCAAATGCGTTATTTCTCTTTGGGTCGAATGTCGATGGACGGGTTGTAGGCATAGTAGTTCTTGGCATCCAGATTATCCTGCACAACGCGCAGCGCGTCTCCGAACCGCTGGAAATGCACGACTTCTCGCTCTCGCAGGAATTTGAGCGGCTCGCGAACATCCGGGTCGTCGATCAGGCGGAGAAGGTTGTCGTAGGTTGTTCTGGCTTTTTGCTCTGGTACGATGGGATAAGAACAACTTTTAGGGGAGATTTGTACAAGCTGTTTCGGGCTGCGATGTGACAAGAACAACAAAATTTCCGTAAAATGACAAACATAACGCAGGACAAGCTGTTTCCTAAAATACAAACCATATTACGCCAAAAACTGGTAAAGCGAAAGCCGTTCTCAAAAGAAGGACGGCTTTTTCATTACCCGAAAAAGGAAAAGATCATGCTTACTCAATATAAAATCTATTGTTTGTTTGCCAGACCGCCGCCGTTCAGCGTACAGATAGTATGACAATTCATGTAATAGCAGGAGGGATACTCATGTACTACAACACCTGTCCGCACTGCGGCGCACACTTGGACCCGGACGAGCATTGTGACTGCCTTGCCCGGGTGCGCGGCAAGAAAAATCCGTACCGGCAACTGCCGTATCCGCGGCACGATGGGCCGCACGAGGTACGCGCGTGACCGTACTTAAACTCGGCAGTCTGTTTGATGGAATCGGCGTGTTTTCATTGGCGGCGGTACACTGCGGCATGGAACCTGTGTGGGCGAGCGAGATCGAAGCACGCCCGATCTCCATCACCAAACGGCATTTCCCGGATATGCTGCACTTGGGCGACATTACGAAAATTAACGGTGCGGAGGTACCGCCGGTCGATGTGATTACATTCGGTTCGCCCTGTCAGGACTTGTCGCAGATTGGCACGAGAAATGGTTTCGCAGGCAAAAATCCAGCCTGTTTTATCAGGCGATGCGAATTATCGAGGAGATGAGATATGCAACCAATGGTCGGTATCCAGCTTTCTGTATTTGGGAAAACGTTGCAGGAGCGTTTTCTTCAAATGACAGGCTGGATTTTGCAGCCATGCTCCGTGCGTTCACAGGTGCCGAGGTTTCAGTGCCTCCTCGTGGATGGGCACACGCCGGAATGGTGCGAGGGGGGATGCGCTGATACCGCTTGGCGACTGCTGGACGCCCAGTATTGGGAGAACCCGCCCTCGTACAGCGCCGCAAGCGCGTGTTCGTCGTGGCGGATTTTACAGGCCAGCGTGCCGGAGAAGTATTATTTAAGCCCCGGACTATGTTCTCGTTTTTCTTCGATTGGCGGTCGGGCGGGCTGTCCGCCACCGCCGGAAGTGGAGTACCTGCTGCTCAAACAGGGCGGCAGGTACCCATCGTCAGACCGTTTTCCCTTCGGCGGATGCGAACTATGGCACAGGTCGGAGATCAGAAAGGATTCTGCGCCAGCTTCGGACGGGGAGGAGAACCATTCCCAACTCTGCTTGCGAGTGTAACGGCGCCGTTTTCGTTTTGGTACGAGTGAGGAACAAGACGGATTCCTGCGCGTGCTGACACCGCTGGAATGTGAGCGGTTGATGGGTCTGCCTGAAAACTGGACAAAGTACGGCTGCAAGAATGAAGAAATCAGCGATCATGCCCGTTATCGAGCACTTGGCAACTCGATTGCCCTGCCGTGCGCAGAATATGTGATGGCGGGTATCGCGGAAGTAATGAAGTAGAATTTGGAGGTCTTTATATGGAACTGAAATTTGTTATCCCGAACATGGCGAAGTCGCTCGGCAATCTGGAATTTGGCGGTCCGGCCGAGGTAAAGCGCGGCGACACCCGCCGCAACGGCACCCAGACCAGGTGCTGTACCGCCGCTACAAGCTGTTCAGCGATGTGCAGCGTGCGGATGATATTGAGGTCGTGATCGACGGTGCGGCAGGCCAGAAGCAGTTCGCGTACATGGAGCCGATCAAGCTCAAGAATCCGTCGGTGACGGCTGAGGGCTACGTGATCAACGGCCGCGCGTTCGTGGACTACATTCTGCACGCGGAAGATATGGAAAAGGCGTAAACAGGAAAGGACGGTACGATTTATGAGATTCAGCAATGGTTTTTTCGGTGAAAATGAAGCAACGCTCGGCACGCTGCGTTTTTCGGCAATGCGCCGCGAGGTGTTCGAGGAGAACGCAGACGGCACGCCGTCCGAGGTGGTCAAGGAGCGCACCTACGATCTGAAAAGCGACAAGCAGGGCCGTATGATTCAGGTCAGTGTTCCGGCGAGCGTTCCGGTGCGCGATTTTGCGTACAACGCGGAAGTGAAGCTGGTCAACCCGATGTTCGGCGCCATCGCTCATGTGACGTTCGGCAACAGCGCCGAGGTGGATTGGTACATCAAGGCGGACGATCTGGTGCTCAAAACGCCCGCACAGAACAGCCAGCCGCACAAGGATGTTCCGGCAGATAAGAAATCGTAATGCACAGGCTGTGTAGAAATCGCGGCAGGCGGATTCGCCCGAGCGATAAAGATTTGGTGTTCGAACGGTGTTTTTCCTGCTGTTCGCGGTGTTTGCCGTGACATTTGTACTGTTGAATATCCGCACAGACTGGCGCAGTCCGTCCGTGGCTTACCTGCTGTTCAGCGCGGCCATGGGTGTAAAAGTGTGTACCGTGACGGCGTGGCTGCTGTACCGCCGGTTTCGGACAAGCTGAATGAAATGCGCCATCGGCAAAAGCTGGCGCGCATGGTACTGGAAAACCAGTGGTATGAGCAGAGCGACACCAAACAGTCCGAGGGATTTTTAAGGACCTGCCTGCAAGTTCAAAACCGAAGATTGCCCGTTTTCCGCGAATGTATTACCGCATGGAAAACGGGCTTTTTGCATATCACGGCGGAGATTACGCTCGGAAAGTTTCAAGAACCGCTGCTGCACTTGGAAAACAAGCTGGAAAGCGGCCTGTATTGTGAACTGGTCAGCAGAGAACTGCTGGACGGATTTGTGGAGTACACGCTGCTGTATGACATGATCGCAAACCGTATCCCAATCTCCGAGGTTTTGCGTGGAGCACGGCAAAATGCGGCTTATGCAGAACACCTATTGGGAGTTTGACAGCCTGCCGCATATGCTCATCGCAGGCGGCACAGGCGGCGGCAAAACGTATTTTATCCTGACGCTGATTCGAGCATTACTGCCAAGCAATGCAGTTTTGTACATTCTTGACCCGAAAACGCTGATTTGGCAGATTTGTCCGCCGTCCTGCCGAACGTGTACAGCCGCAAAGAGGAGATCGTGCAGTGTATCACCGATTTCTGCACGGCTATGCACGAACGCAGTGCAGTGCGGATATGAAGCGCATGGAAAATTACAAAACCGGCGAAAACTATGCATATCTCGGACTTTCACCGCATTTTCTCGTGTTTGATGAGTACGTTGCGTTCATGGAAATGCTGACGAGCAGGGAGCGCGAAGATGTGTTGAATAAGCTGCGGCAGATTGTCATGCTGGGACGGCAGGCGGGATTCTTCCTGATTCTCGCCTGTCAGCGCCCGGATGCTAAATATCTCGGTGACGGTATCCGCGACCAGTTTAATTTTCGCGTTGCGCTCGGCAGAATGTCGGAACTCGGATACAGTATGATGTTTGGCGAAACGAAAAAGGAGTTCTTTTTCAAAAATATCAAGGGTAGAGGTTATGCAGATACCGGAAAGGGGGTGATTACGGGTTTTATACTCCAATCGTGCCGAAAGGATACGACTTTTGCAGGAGATTGGGAGGTGTGCAAAATGATTATGTAGCAACAATGTAGCTACATAATTGACGCATAGAATACGATGTGTTATACTAAATTTGAAAAGGAGGTCTGCAAGATGGATAATGTTATTTCTTCTGCAAAAACAGATATGTTCCGTATTCGCATGAATCCTGAAATTCGTGAAGAATTGGAGCAGATTTATGCAAAAACGGGGTTGACACTCACGGACGCAATCAATGTGTTTTTTCAGCAGTCATTAAATGCAGGCGGTTTCCCTTTGCAGTGACAGGAGATAATGCGGAAATTGTTAAGGCAAAAGCTCTGGCACGGTTGGTGAAAAAAGAACTGAAAAAGGGCGATGATTGCACCGAAAGCTATTCTGCCGAGCAGGCCCGGGCTATGTTGGGTATTGCTGAATGAGGATTAAATTTAAGAAAACTGCTGTTGAAGATATGCGGGCAACGGAACGATATATTAGGGAGCAGCTTAACAATCCGTCAGCAGCAGCAAAATTAACTCGTCGGGTGTATGACGCGATTATGCTGTTAGAGGATAATCCGTTTATGGGCACAGAATTGTGCAGTCGCTATGCGGTAGATACGGACATTCGGTTTTTAGTAGTAGCAAAGCAGATTGTGTTCTATCGTGTTGTGGGCAACGAATATGTAGAAGTTACCCGTGTACTTGATGGGCGTCAGGATTATATGGCGCTCTTTTTTGAAATTAAATATGTACACGCAAAACGCGCAGAGGAAAGAACTCTGCGCGTTTTTCTATGCTCCCTCGCGCCGTCCGTGCGGCGGCGTGCAGCGCGAAAGCCGACGGCACGGAACGGTGCGTTGGGCGCGGCGCAGCCGCGCCCGAACGTCGGAACCCCCTCTAACAGGGGGTACAAATCGGACAAGATAGGCGAACTACGCAAAACTTTGTACAAAATCAATCAGAAACGGAGGTAAAATTGCAAAATAAGACTTGGATAATGGAGTTTCAGGCAAAACGGATGCAAATTGGCATATCCGAACAGGAATGGCTCTGGAAGCCGGACTGACAACGGAATATTACCGCCGATTGGAGCGGGAGAATCTGTCCGTGCCGCAAAAGGTACGCAAGCGGCTGAAAGACGCGCTTATCCGGCTGCACCCTGAGCCGCTGACACTGCTGTTCGACTATGTGCGTATCCGCTTTCCAACAATGGATGTAAAGCACGTCATTGAAGATGTTCTTCGACTGAAAATGAAATATCTGGTGCAGGAGCCGCGTGGAATGTACGGCTACACGAGCACTTACCGAATTGGTGACGTGATGGTGCTGACCTCACCGCTGGAAGAAATGGGCGTGCTGCTCGAACTGCGCGGCAAAGGCTGTCGGCAGTTTGAAGCGTATCTGGACGGACAAAAGCGGACTTGGTACGAATTTTTCCGCAAGTGCATGAAAGAAAAGGCGGTGTTCAAACGGGTAGACCTCGCAGTAAATGATCTGGTGGGTATGCTGGACATTCCGCTTCTCATCAGCAAATGCCGCAAGGAGGAATGCGTTTCGGTGTTCCGCAGTTTTCGGGCGTTTCGCTCGGGCGGGCTAGTAAGTCGGCAGGAGCAGGACAGCGCCCACATGGGTGCAACGCTGTACATCGGCTCGATGCAGTCCGATTTGTACTTTTGTCTTTACGAGAAAGCGTATGAGCAGCTTGTGAAAAACAGTACGCCGCTCGAACAGGCGGACATTCAGAACCGCTTTGAAATCCGGCTGAAAAATGAGCGTGCGGACAACGCCGTGTATGATCTTGTGTCGAACGAGAATCCGGAACAAACGGCGTTCGGTATTATCAACCGCTATGTGCGTTTTGTGGATAAGGAGAGCGGCAAATCGCGTGAGGAATGGCCGCTGAACCCGATGTGGGAAACCTTTATCGGCAAGCACCGGAACACGCTCAAACTGACGACTGAACCCGAACCATACACGCTGGAACGAACACTAAACTGGTTTTTCTCATCAGGTTGCGCCGACGGCGAAAATGCTTATGCTGATTGATGAAAAGTGCGGGACGTCCCATGTAAAGGATATTCTGGACAACACGGAACTGCAGGGACAAGCACCGCAAAATCATTCAGCAGAAGATGAGAACGGTTAATGAAATGATTCAGATGGAGGATAACTAATGAATTTTGGCGTAAATCTGTATAACTGGCTGTTGTCGAACGCCCAGCCGCTGGTGCTGGTTGCTATCGTGGTGATTGGCCTGTACCTCGGCTTTAAGCGCGAGTTTACAAAACTGATTGGCTTTCTCGTGGTGGCCATGCTGTCGGTTGGTCTGGTGTTCAACGCGGCAGGCGTGAAGGATGTTCTGCTGAGTCTGTTCAATCAGATTCTCGGTGCGTAAGGCTGGCTGAAAAGTCAGTCTTTTCTTATGAGATGGAGGTGAAAAACATGGAAGAAATGCGCGTTTACATTGCAAATCTCGGCAAATACAATGAGGGCGAACTCATTGGGGCGTGGTTTGAACCGCCTATCGACATGGACGAAGTGAGAGAGCGTATCGGTCTGAACGATCAATACGAGGAATATGCCATCCACGATTTTGAATTACCGTTCGAGATCGGGAGTATACACCCATCGAGGAGATCAACCGCTTGTGTGAAATGGTGGAGGACCTGCCGGACTACATTCGGGATAACATGGGTTCGCTGCTCAGTTATTACAGCGGTGTGGAGGATTTCTGCGAGCACGCGGACGATATTATCCTGTGGAGTGGTTGTGACACAACAGCCGATGTGGCGGAGCAGATGCTGGACGAAGGGCTGATCTCAGATGAAACCCTGCGACGGTATTTTGACAGTGTGCAGTACGGGCGCGACCTCTCGATGGAGGGCGATTTTGTGGAAACCAAAGACGGCGTATTTGAACTGGTTGAAATGCGAGTTTTCGAAAAGCGGGATAAAACCCGCGAAATGGAGCAGCCCGGTGTGTGGTTCACGCCGCCCATCGAATGACGAGCTGGAAGAACGTATTGGCGTGACCGAAGCCGGACTACGTTATCCGTGACTATGAACTGCCGTTCGAGATTGACGAAGATATGATGATCGAAGAACTGAACTGCCTGTGTCAGATGGTCGATGAATTGCCGGAAAGTGTGCAGAAAAATATTGAAACGCTGCTCATGGAGTACGGAAATGTACGCAATCTGTATGGTAACGAACCAGAATCCTGTTCTCTAAAAAGGAGGGCCGCTGCGAGAATGGTGAGGGGTGAAGCACGGCTGTGTGTAACTGCCGACAGGGAGTTATACATCAACCGTGCAGGGGGAGAGGAAAGACGCCTGCGGCTGGAACTCGCTCCCCCTATACTCTTTATGTAATGTAGAAAAACAAAAGGAGCTGCAATTTGAAAAAACTAAGAAGTTACAGCAGTGTATGGAAAGTAGAACAGGTAATATACTCGTTCGGTGACGCAAAACTGCCGACACCTGTCACCGTGACCCAGCTGCTCTGGCTGGCGGCAAGCGGCGTGCTGGTATTCGTGTTCCGTAAAGTACCGCCGTTGGCGTTTATTCATAACCCGCTGATTTTGTGCTGTATTCCGTTCGGCGTGACGTGGTTTATGAGCAAAAGACCTTTGACGGCAAGAAACCGTACAGTTTCATGCGCTCGGTGATTGCCTATGCGCTGCGCCGAAAGTCACCTTTACTGGAAAGCCTGTCCGGCTGAAAAAGCACCGCGAGAACGCGGATATTACCGTAGTGAGGAGTGAGATTATCCGTGCCGTATCCGATTAAATATATTGAAAATAACCTTGTTTGGAACATTGAGGGCGAGTGTTTTGCCTATTACGAACTGATTCCGTTCAATTATTCGTTCCTGTCGCTGGAACAGAAAGACGCGGTGCATGATGCTTTCCGGCAGTTGATCGCGCAGAACCGTGATGGCAAGATTCACGCTTTGCAGATTAGCACAGAAAGCAGTATCCGCGCCGCACAGGAGCGTTCCAAGAAAAGCGTGACCGGACGGCTGAAAGAGATCGCTTGCGCCGAGATTGACGAGCAGACGGAAAATCTCGTTGCTTCTCTCGGTGATACACAGGTCGATTACCGTTTCTTTCTCGGCTTTAAGCTGGTCGTGACGGATAAAGAAATTGTCCGTGAAGATGGGAAAACAGGTGAAAAACGTGCTATCCGACGCGATGAACGCTATCAGCAGTTCTTTATGGGTGATTTCGTGAGTATGCCGAACGATGAAATCCGCCGCTATTCCCGCATGGAAAAGCTGATGGAAAACAAGCTGTCCCGCCGCTTTCAAGGTGCGTCGGCTAAATAAAAATGACTTTCGGCTATCTGCTGGAGCATATCTACGGCAGGACCGGCACGGCCTATGAAGATTTTGCGTTTACGCTGCCACTTAAAAACGCAAGCGTGATACACTGGTTAAAAAGTACGATCTTATCAAGCCTGCCCGTTGTCTGATTGAGGAAAAACAGCGGTATTTACACATGAAGTCCGAGGATTCGGAAAGCTACGTTGCGTACTTTACGATTTCGGATGGTCGGTGAACTGGATTTCCCATCCAGTGAGATTTTCTACTATCAGGAAGAGCAGTTTGATTTTTCCATTGATACCATCATGAATGTTGAGATTATCACAAACAAAGCTGCTTTGCACACGGTTCGCAACAAGAAAAAGGAACTGAAAGACCTCGATAACCATGCGTGGGAAAACAACTCGGAAACCTACCAATCAGGTGGCAGAAGCACTGGACAGCGTAGATGAACTCGAAAGTGTTCTTGACCAGAGCAAAGAATCCATGTACAAGCTGTCCTATGTGGTGCGCGTTACCGCGCCGGACGTGGAAGAACTCAAACGCCGCTGTAACCAAGTGCGCGATTTCTACGATGACGCAAGTATCAAGCTGGTTCGGCCGATCGGTGATATGATGGGACTGCACAGCGAATTTATTCCGGCAAGTAAGCGGTACATGAATGACTATGTGCAGTATGTCACCAGTGATTTTCTCGCCGGTCTGGGCTTCGGCGCAACGCAAATGCTCGGTGAGCGCGATGGTATCTATCTCGGCTACAATGTCGATACCGACCAGAATGTCTATGTTCAGCCTGCCAAAGCGGCACAAGGCGTTAAAGGCTCTGTCACCAATGCGCTGTCCGGTGCGTTCCTCGGCTCTCTGGGCGGCGGTAAATCGCTGTCGTTTAACCTGCTTACTTACTATGCTGTTCTGAACGGCGCACAGGCTCTTATCCTTGACCCGAAATCTGAACGCGGGCTTTGGAAAGAGAAGCTGCCGGAGATCGCGGACGAGATCAATATTGTCAATCTGACCTCGGACGAGGAAAACAAGGGGTATGCTTGACCCGTATATCATCATGCGGAAAACCAAGGACGCAGAAAGCCTTGCGCTGGATGTACTCACTTTCCTTACGGGCATTTCCTCGCGTGACGGTAAACTGTTTCCTGTCCTGCGCCGTGCGGTTCGTGCCGTGACCAATAGCGAAACGCGCGGCCTGCTCTGTGTCATTGACGCGCTGCGGGACGATGGTTCGGAAACCGCGCTTGCGATTGCCGATCACATTGAATCGTTCACGGACTATGACTTTGCGCACCTGCTGTTCTCAAATGGCAGGTACGGCAGACCATCAGCCTTGAAAAGCAGCTGAATATCATTCAGGTTGCCGATCTTGTTCTGCCGGACAAGGACACCGCACCTGCGGACTATACCACCATCGAAATGCTGTCGATCTCCATGCTTATCGTCATTTCCACTTTTGCGCTGGACTTCATTCATTCAGACCGCAGTATCTTCAAGATGGTTGGACTTGATGAAGCATGGGCGTTCCTCAATGTCGCACAAGGGGCAAAACGCTGGCAAACAAGCTGGTTCGCGCCGGTCGTTCGATGAATGCTGCCGTTTACTTCGTCACACAGAACGCCGGTGATGTGGCAGACGAGAATATCAAGAACAACATCGGCATGAAGTTTGCGTTCCGCTCTACGGATATTAACGAGATCAAGAAAACGCTTGAATTTTTTTGGTCTGGATTCCGAGGACGAAAACAATCAGAAGCGGCTTCGCAATCTGGAAAACGGTCAGTGTCTTTTCCAAGACCTGTACGGTCGTGTCGGCGTTATCAAGTTCCATGTCATGTTCGATTATCTGTTCCATGCGTTTGATACTCGCCCGCCGGTTACAGAGAATGAGGTGTAACGTGTGACAAATACTTCAAAAGTTCAGAAATTAGCCATTACAGCCTTTATCACGGTTGTGATGGCTTTTCTTTCTCAATTTGTTCACCGTGCAGGCGCACGCCGCCGGATTGCTGGACGAAACCAGTGATACGGCGCACGAGTTCAGCAGGTATCCCATTGACAACTACCAGCTTGATTTTTATGTGGATTCTTCGTGGGATTGGCTGCCGTGGAACTGGTTGGATGGTATCGGCAAAACGGCGCAGTATGCAATTTACCTGTTTACAGACTTCTTGTGGACGCTGAATTTGTACATTTCAAATGCCGTGGGATACCTGATTCAACAGGCATACGATTTGGACTTCATCAGCAGCGCCGCAAGCGAAATCGGTAAAAACATTCAGTTGATTGCGGGCGTGTCGGTCAGCGGATTGGACAGCACGGGCCTGTTTCCGGGCATGATGGCGATTGTCACACTGCTGGTCGGTGTGTACTGCACCTATGTTGGACTGGTCAAACGTGAAACGACAAAAGCGTTTCATGCGGCGCTGAATTTCGGCGTTGTGTTTGTGGTGTCGGTTGGGCTGATTGCTTATGCGCCGTCAGCGATTACCGGTGTCAACGAGTTTTCGAGCGACATCAGCAACGGTATTGTCGATGTGAGCGCGAAAATTCTTGCGCCGGACGCGGCAGGCGAGAACACGGGCGTTTCTGCGATTCGGGACTGTTTGTTCGGTATCCAAGTCAAGCAGCCGTGGCTTATCATGCAGTTTGGCGATTCGGATGTGGAGAATATCGGAGAAGAACGGGTAAACAGCCTGCTCGGCACTTCGCCGGATGAAAACCGCGGCAAAGATAAGGGAAGAAGTCGTGAAGTCGGAACTGGAAGATTACGATAACGGCAATTTGACTGTAACCGAGGTAACAAGTCGGTTTGGTTTATCCGTGTTCTTTCTGATTTTTAATCTGATTGTGTCGGCGTTTGCGATTATGCTGACAGGCAGTATGCTTCTATCGCAGATTTTGTTTATCATCAGCGCCATGTTTCTGCCGGTGAGCCTGCTAATCAGCATGATTCCGGCGTTCTCCGGCACGAGCAGGAGGCGGTGATTTCGCTGTTCAACACAATCATGCTGCGGGTGGGAACAACGCTGCTGACCACGTTTGTTCTGGTGCTGTCCTCGCTGGCCTACACGATTGCGAACGGACAAGCCGTTCGTGGTGGTCGTGCTGCTGCAGGTGATCGTGTTCGCGGGCGTGTATATGGAGCGCGACAAACTGCTCGGCATGATCGGTCTGCGTGATGAGGGGCACGGGTCGTGTCGGTCGAGCCATGACAAACCGGCCGCGCCGGACGATCTCTCGTGCTGTGAGAAAGGCACTGCCGTTTGCGGCAGGTGTCGGAGTGGGAAAGCGTTCGGCGCAGCGCCGTGCCGTGCAAAGAACCCAGAGGACGGCTTCGACCTCTGCTAACCGTGAAAGTGCAAGCCGTGAAACCGTTCAGCCGGAAAAGAAGAATCTTGGTCAGAGGGTAGGCGAAACGGCAGGCAAGATTACGGATACGCCATCTCGCGTGCGGGATAAGGCGGCGGAAACCGTGCAAAAGGTCAAGGACGCACCGACTAATGCGGAATATGCTGTCCGCAGCAATGTGGAATCTGCACGGGAAAGTGTGCGAGAAACCATGCAGAAACGTCGAGAAGCGCGTGCTGCACAGATGGAATCTCGTAGAACTACCATTGCAAGCCGCCGTGAGCAGTTATCTCAGCGAAAAAGAGAACGCAATGAGGGTAATACGGAGAAGCCCAGAACGGAAAGCACTCGTGTTGCACCAAAGGAGCGCCCAACTGTCCCCAAACAGCAGAAAACCGAACCGGAAAAAGCCGTCTGCACCGCAGAATCGACCTCGGTCGGAACGGATTGAACCGACACCCAGACAGCAGGAAGATCGTCCGACGGTCAAGGACAAGCCGCAGACTGTGGTTGCAGACTACAAAGCCGGACCGTCCGGCAGAACGTCCGATGGTGCCGGACAAGCCGAAAACACGATATACAATGCCCAAAGGACTGGACGAAGAAACCTTTGGTGCGGAGTTCAAACAGCGGAAAACCGGAAAAATCACGCGCAAACAGCGGTGTTTCGGAGAGCCGAGGTGAGCGCAAGTGATGAAAAAAGGCGGCAATGGCAGGTGCCCTGGGCTTCGGACTGCTGATTGCCTTACTTCTGTCGATGTTTCCTGATTATTGCTTCGGATGAGGATAGCGGCGGAAGTGGCTCGGGATTTGTATATCGGCGTAAATCTCTCAGCGGAAGTGCTCGCGCACCAGCCCATGGTTGAGAAATATGCACGGCAGAACGGTATCAGCGATTATGTTTATGTCCTGCTTGCCATCATTCAGGTGGAAAGCGAGGGCAAATTGGAGGACGTTATGCAGTCCTCGGAATCGGCCGGATTGCCGGTGAATACGCTCGGCACAGAGGACAGTATCAAACAGGGCTGCAAGTATTCTTACTGAACTGGTCGCAAAGGCGGACAAACTTGGCTGTGATATAGACGCCATCATTCAAGCCTACAATTACGGCAGTGGCTTCCTGGACTTCGTTGCGAAAAACGGCAAAGCGATACACTTTTGAGCTGGCACAGGAGTTTTCTCGTCAGCACTCCGGCGGCGTAAAAGTCACCTATAAAACGAGATTTCCACGCCAATCAACGGCGGCTGGCGGTATAACTACGGCAATATGTTCTATGTCAAGTTGGTAAAGCAATATCTGACACTTACAGGCGGTGACGCGCTCGGAACGGACGCACAGAATCGCATTGTCGAGGTGGCACGAAATTCAGAAAAAGTACGGTATTTCGGCTGCTGGCGGATATTGCGAAGCATGGGCGGAAGAAGTTTACCGAAAAGCGGGTGTATCCATCGACCGGCATTGTTGTGCGGGCAAAAATCGTGCGCTGTATACGGTCGGAAAGTCCAGCAAGAATATTCCGCTCGGTGCGATGGTTTACAATGACCCGGCGGTATACCAGTCCCGAACGAACGACACCTGCGGACGAAATGCGGGTCATGTCGGCATTTACATTGGCAAGGGCCAGATTATTTCCAACATCGGCGGCACTGTCATTGATACCGTAGAGGATGGACGGCCTACTATGGTTTGGCGGTTGGGGCTGGGGCGGCGCTGTGGTTGCACAAGAAATAAGACAAAGGAGAACGAATTATGTTTCAGAAAAAGAAAGAAAAAGCAGCAGAAACCAAAGGAACTGCGCGTTTACACGGTGAACAGCCGCAAGCCTGCGGTAATTGTGCTGTGGCTGCTGTTCATCTGCGGATTTGTGTTTGCAGTGTATAAGAACTTTACTGCGATTGATACATACCGTTCACGAAAAGGAGATTGTTGAGCGCCGTGTGGAGGATACCAGCGGCGTAGAAGCGTTTGTATGGAACTTTGCGAAAACGTACTATTCATGGAGTAATAACAAGGATTCTGTGGCACAGCGTACCGATGCACTGACCGGCTATCTGACCGAGGACCTGCAGCGTTTAACGGCTGACACCGTGAAGTGACGTTGCGGTTTCCTCGTCCGTGCAGGACGTTCAGATTTGGTCTGTGGCGCAGAGAGGCAGTGAAAACGATTTTGCGGTCGTGTTCACGGTAGCGCAAACCATTTCGGACGGCAAGAAAAAGGACACCGTATTCAGCGTTTACAAAACGATGGTCCACAAGGACGATAACGGCGATATGGTTATCACGCAAGCACCGACGATCACCGGAAAGCCTGCAAAATCTGCATATACGCCAAAAGCCGCAGAATCCGACGGAACGGTTTCTGCGGCGGAAAGCGAGGATATTACGGATTTCCTGATTACCTTTTTCACGCTGTATCCGACGGCTACGGAAAAAGAGCTGTCTTACTACGTCAGCGGGGATTCCATGCCGCCGGTAAAGTGCGCGGACTATACGTTCAGCCAGCTTAAAAGCACGGTGCTGAATAAGAACGGCGATACCGTAACGGCAACTGTGGCGGTGGAATATCTGGACAGCGTTACGAAAATGACGCAGATTTCACAGTTTGAGCTTGCGCTGAAACTGGTGGATGGGAATTGGAAAATCGTCGGGTGATGTATGCGTTTGTACGGGGAAAAGTAGCAAGTAACGAAGTGTGAAAATCGAATACCGAAGAGGGAAAAAGGCTCGTCGCAGAATGTTTCGATTCTGAGACGAGCCTTCTATTCTCGCGGTGGCGAGCGCAGAAATTTTATGATTCACTTGATATTTTTATACATGGATACTTAGTTTCTTGCGTTTGTGTATTTGTTTCACACCAAACCAGATAATCTTCATCAAAAGGATATAATACATAATCAATTAACCCAGAAACATTTTCGGACAAATCCAATACTTTATTGGTTGTTATATCCCACACATAAAGTGCATTTCCAGTAATCGGACGCCATGTTATAAAATCGTTTGAAGATTGCAGTTCAGCAAATTCTAAGGTGCTGTCAATATTGTTTGGATATAATTTCGTGGTGGCGTCTATCTGTTTTGACCATTTCTTATGAGCGAAGTCATAACAGTATAACGATTCTGATTTTTGCGGCTGCCACTCCGAAACGCCTACGATAAAAGAGTTTGTGATGCATATTTCCTGCAACGGTTCGGGCGGCTCGATACACATACGTTTATGTTTTTCTATGTCATATGTCCAAAGGGAACTGCCATTAGAATCATATTTTAGATAAACAACATTTTTGTTATTCACAGACGGTGAACCAAAAGTGGTTTGCATGGAATCTGCTGTATCTGCAATTTCCAATTTATGATTGTTCAAATCATAAATTTTTATTGCAGGGTAAATACCATCTTCATTAGCTGTATAACTGGCGTAAACAACAAAGCTGCCATTTACCGAAAAGCGACCACGGGTGCGGGTCAAAATTCCGTGTTTTAGGGAAGAAATCGTTTTCGCCGTCTACGAATATGATTTCTCCTGTACGCAGGTCAGCCGCGTATACAGCCCAATTTTCACCAATAGAACTTCCTACACGCAGTTCGGCGTCTTGGCTCTCGGACCAGACAAACCAATTATCCTTATAATCAAAGGTTGTCATGGTGCCGTTTGTTTGCGTGTCCAATTTAATAAGTTCCTGTTGCTCTTGGGTATTTAAGTCAACCGACCTGATATAGTTATCAGCGTAATTTTTATATAATATCTCATGGTCGGATTTGTGACCGATATAAATGCTTTTTTTTCAAAATCAATATAATCTGATAAGATTACTGCGGTTTCGGTGTATGGTTCAATGGAAGCAGGTAAACTTTTGGTTTCGCGCTCTTGATAAAAATACAGACTGAATATAGTTACTACAGCTAATAGAATACATGAAATGGCAAGGTTCTTTTTCATTACTTTTCTCCTGCAATAGCCATTATAATTTAACTCAAATATAGCTGGTAAGACTATAAAATGCTTTACAGTTATTGTGAAAGATAATCGAGTATGTAAATTGTTTATTTCATATTTGCATTATACCATTAAAAGTGGAATTTGTACTGAAAATGCAGAGTTCAGTATGATTTTTTGCAGTAAAATGCACAGATGACGAAAGGCGTTTTGGAAAGCTGTTGTCTGTTGTTTTACATTTTTTAAAATAATCGCTACGGTATATTGATTATTATTCGTTGCGTGTTATGGATTTCTTGATTATCTTTTTTTTTCATATTATAGCCGACGGCAACCTAAAGGACTATCTTACTATGTTAGCAATGATTCTATGCTTACATATATAGTCAGCCAGCTTAAAAGCATAGTGTTGAACAGGCATAGCGATACTGTAATGGTAACTGTGACAGTAGAATACTGGATAATGTTATGAAAATGACGCAGATTTCGCAGTTTGAGCTTGTGCTGAAACTGGTAGATGGGAATTGGAAAATTGTCGGATAGATAAAAAGCTGAGGTAATCCTCAGCTTTTTTATGGTCTTGGTTTGCATTAAAAAGTCTATCCATGTTCTGCCGCAGCATACGAACCATGCGTTCGCAGTCCAGCATAGTATTATCAGCGCCGAACATGACAGCGGTCTGATCGACCACGCTCGTATCCGGATTGCTGCTGCCGAGCACGACCCGCCCGTTCTTCACGCGGTCCATCACGGCGTCCGCGTTATCGATGAGGAAATCCAGTTCGTTCATCAGGCTGCTGTTGTAGTAGCGGATCGGATTCTCCTGCTCGGTCATGCCGCTGCGGATGGTCTGCGCTTTGCGCTTGATGGAGTCCAGCGCCGCCATGGCGGTTGCCTTATCGGTAACTACATAGTCGGTATAGCCGCCGTTTTTCACCGCAGACGCACAATTCTTGATCTTCTGCGTATCCGTCCGCATATCAAGCAGCTGCTTCATGAGATTTGTCGCGTAGGTTTCCATTTCGGCACGCTTGCTGTCACTCAGCGGCATGCGCAGGAAGATGGCGTTCACGTCATTCTCCGCCTTGGCACTGTACCACGTTACGTCCATGCCGGTCAGCTCACCGATGTTGCGCAGCGGCAGATAGATGGAATTCTGGTAAAACAGCGGATAAATGGTCACGCCCTTCTGGTTTTTGAAGGTCTGCTGTTTGCCGTCCACGAGGACCTTTACGCCCTTATCGAGCGTAGCATGACCGGTCGCACCGACATATTTCACGCCTTCCTTGTGGTACGCATCGTCATCCGCACACGGATACGACTTTTCCGTAGTACCCGACAGGAACACCGTGCGCGATGCACTGTCCCACGAGATATTTTTGCCCATCCAGCGGCCAACCGTGCGCAGCGGCATGTAGGTCGAGCCGTTGTAGCTCAGCGCCGTGTAAACCGTCTTGCCGTCCTCGCTCGGGAAGGCAGCCGGAATGCCCTCTGCATAAATGTCCGCGCTCTGCGGATTGATTTTTACGGCGGTGCGGGTCTGCGCCGTATTCTGTGCAGCTGCCTGCACCGTACCCGATGGTATATAGGTCTGCACATTTGCTGCGCCTGCGCTCATCATCAGCGCGGACGCTATCAGGCAGCCCGCGAGTGTGCCGCTCATCATTTTTTGAAACTTATTCATCATCGTATTTTATCCCTCCATATGCAAGTGCACTCTCGATGATTGTCACCGAGTTGGTGTGACAACCATTTCTTCCTTTTATTATCTGGTGTATGAATGATGGTTTAGAAACCGCTTGCAAATTCATCAATCAAGAACTGGCTGCCGACTTTTTTGACATAAATCAAGCAGGTTGTGTTGGTTTGATTAGGTCATACACCGAGTTTGCGGCGGGTTTCATTGCAAAAGAACACTCAAAAACGAGTTTCTTTTTCTCTTGCGGAGTAATCACCGTTATAGGTGCAGGATTTCAACTTTGCCTCTTTCATACCGAATACGCCGGAGCTGTAATCAAAACCTGCGGCATCGCCGGTACACAACGCAGCCATCTTCTGATATTGCTTATCGCCGAACAGTGTAAAGAACTCGCTGATTACATTTTCAGCAGCTGCAACTTCGTTGTCCGAAAAGACAGAATCGTTGATGAAAACCGAACTTGTGCTGCCCTGCCATGTAACCGTCTTACCCAGCCATTCGCTGACGGCACGTATCGGCACATAAGTCGTACCCTGATAGATCAACGGTTCTACCACCTTGCCATTTACATCGGTAGCTACCTGTTTCTGGCCGTTCAGGTAAATGGTGATACCTCCATAGGTTGCAGTGATCTTGCGGCCATTGACTGCGAAAGCAATCGTACCCAGCAACAGGCAGCAAATCAGGCCGATAATCGGGATGCGAAAACGCTTTTTCATATGAACTACCTCCTTAAACGATTTGTGTATCTGTATTATACATCGTGCAGAAAAGCACGCAATAGGAGTGCAGAGTTTGGTAGGTCTGGTGCAGTAAAAATGCACAAAGAAAGGACGACAGCTTTTTAAAACTGTCGTCCATGATTTTACAAATTCAAAATAATCTCTACAGTATATTGATTATTCTCCTGATTGATTTGTATTGTGCCGCCGATTTGTTCTACTGTGGAACTGACGTTTTCAGCCCATAACCATGAATACCCTCGCGTTTCTTAGAAGAAAATTCTGGGTCATAGGGATTGGAAATGCGGTAATACAGAATACTGTCCTTTTGTCTTAAAGTTAAACTTACGATTTTAGGCGTATCGGCAGATACACCGCTGCATGCGCGAATTGCGTTATCCAATGTATTTCCGAGAATAACACTTAAAACCAGCGGGGACAGGGCAAGCTGAGGGGAAACAAAACGTCGACTTTTAAAGTAATACCGGCAAGCGAGGATTTTCCCAGTGCATCATTCAAAATTGCGTTAATAACCGGATGGTCTACATCAACGATTTTGCTAAGCGAATTAAATGATTTGGTAATGGTTTCGAGATATAACTCTGCTTGTGATACATCACTGTCCTTGACTAATGCAGTAACAGCAGTTAATTGCTTTTTTATATCATGCCACAGGCTTCGCGTTTGCTCGTTAGCGGATTTCATCTGTTTGTAATAAGACAGCTGAGTTTCGAGCTGCTGTTCAGCCAAACGCCGCTGCTGCTCGTTTTCGTAATTTGTACGAATAGCTCGCATATATACGAAGAATACAATGTTGATGTACAAAATTCCGGCAATAAAAGTGTTAATAATATTAAAAGAAAGTGCGATACGGTTCCGACCAATTCAATGATACAATGCAGATAAATACACTGACGAGCTGGCAGGTCGTGAGTGGGAGCAATTCTTTGAATGGAATATCAAGTAAACCTTTTTTGCCGAACAGTGTGACAATAAAAAAGAATGAGCAGCAAGTTTATCAGCTTTGCAAAGATGATAAATATGCAGCGTGCTAACCCTCGTCCGAGGATAACCGTTCGTGAAATGCCGGAGAGATAAAAAGGATATTCACATATTACGTCAACCAACACACTGAGGGTTATAAATGCTGTTGAAGTTAAAAGTGCCTTGCGAACAGTGGATTCAAAAATCGCATATGTTGATACACTGATAATGCTCCAGCTAAGTAGGATACGAAGTATACCCGGCATAGGGATACAGCTCATCACGATAATAAAAATACCTACAAGCAAGTATAAATGTCCTTTGTATTTAGTGCTGCGATATTTTGAGTAAAATCCAGATGCAAAAAAGATAGAGTAGAAAGGTGTCTAATACACCACTGAGGGCTTCAATTAGCAAAGTCATATGTTTTTCCTCGCAAACTTTGTAAAAAGCTGCAATGACATCTTTCTTTCGGTTTCTACTGATTTTGATGAGTTGATGGTCCTGCATTTCTATATCGTCTTTTGTTATGCGAATTACATGATGCAGATTGATTAAGAAACTGGCATGAATACGAAGAAAATTGGCTGATGATAATTGGGGTTCGACCTCTTTCAGGCTCAAGCGAGCTTTGTAAATCTGCTGCTGTGTATGAACGAAAAGCATATAATTACGAGACTCGAAATACAGAATTTCTTGTACAGGGATACGATACAATTCGCCGTTCGAGGAGAATGTAAAAATACTGCGGAATAATCAGACGCAAAGCGCGCTTTAGAACTTCGTGGAACTTTGCCTCATTAAGAGGTTTTACAAGATAATGAAAAGCCACGTCATAACCACGAATCGTATATTCGGTGCTCTTGGTTACAAAGACAATAAGCGGCTGTGAGCTCCCCGACATAAGTTCTTCTGCAGCATCAAAGCCATTTGTATCATCCATTTCAATATCCAGAAAAATCAATGGGAAAAATGTCGTTCTTCGCTGCTGCCAGCAGTTCGTCTGCTGAGGAAAAAAAGGACAATAGATAATTCGGGGGCATATCGCTTGACTAATGCTTCGATATTGAGTCGTTCCTGATCTTCATCATCACAAATTGCAATTCGCATAAATACTCCTGTTAAAAATCACATCTCGAAATAAGTTTTAACATTCCAAGGGCTAATTGTTGCTGTTTCTTTGAGAGTTTGGAATAGAGTGGTGCGTATTCTTGCTTCAGTTTTGCGCTTTCTTCGAGTGTTGATGTGCAGAATAAAGATTGTACATCAAGTTCTAATGTTTCAATCAACTGTAATAAAACCGGATAAGATGGATAACTGAGTCCGCGTTCAATTTGGCCGATATATCCGGCGGTTTTCCCGATTTTTTCAGCAAGACGTTCTTGCGTCAATCCTAACTCTTTACGTTTGACTTGAATAATTTCTCCAAGACCTATCATCTGTAATCACCTCAGGTATAGCGATACTATTATTTTAAGTAGTATAGATACCAATTAGAAGCGACTTATACTATTATTTTATAATAGTTGTACTATCTTTTCAACTAATTACTGCAAAAACGGGACTAAACTCTGCAAGGACATTGAAATATATCAAGGGGCTCGATATAATAAGGAATATCAGGTATAGTGAAGTGAATAAGCGAGAATAGAGTATTTTTATGAAGAAGTTTGTCGATTCTTATTGTAATTATCGCAAAAAAGAAGGGAATTATTGTATCGGATGAACAATTGGAAATCTGTGCGTACGGTTTAGAATTGATCGTTTCGGCAATTCTGAATATTGTAATTTTGGTAATGTGCTCATTTGTACTACATGAAGAAAGGTATATCAACTGGTGTATTGTGCATGGTGGTCAGATTATTACTGCACTGGCAATTGTTGCAGCAACCGCTTCTGTGGGCACTACTTGTCTGTTTGAATCGTATCAGCCGGAAGTTTCAGAATGCCTTCGTGAGCGATAATATGTAGGCGGATGTACAAATATTGAAATAAAAAATTCAAATCTGTAAAATTTGATCAGTACGCTACTGTAATCCTAATCAAGGGTGTTGTCAGTAGCGTTTTGATTTGTAAAATGTTTTATGAAGCGAAGCCATTTGTATAGCTTAATAGCTATGCGGAAGGCTTTATTTTTTTGCCCTCAAATCAAAAAGCGCAGAGTATTTCGCTCTTTTATAGATTCCTGGCAAGCCTGCATTGCCCGCTATCCATAAGTTCCAATCTCAAACAAAAACTTTGAGATTGGAGCTTAAAAAATGAAAAAACTGGCAGAAAACCCGCAACTACAAGCGGATTAAAGATAAGGACGGCAACGTAGTTGCAAACATCATCACCGTGTTCGGACAGGATGTAGAGGTTTCAGACGAGATATTTGATATATACTCGCAGATGGACCGGCGTGCAAGATATATCGGAGAGGATATTCCCGCAGAGAGCGAAATATCGCTGGAACGCACGATTGAGGATGGTATACATATCGAAACGTTGGAAAACGCAGAACTGAGTGCGGAGGAATATTGCTTGCTTGAGGAAGAAGCAGAACATGAAGCAAAAATGCTGGATGAGTTGCCTAAAGTTATTGAATCACTGCCGGAAAGTGACAAAAAGCTGATTAAAGCGCTGTACTATGACGGCTATTCGACCCGAGAATATGCACAAAAATTGGGTATTACGCAGACTGCAATGCTTAAGCGCCGAAATCGTATTTTGAAGTATCTGAAAAAATATTTTGAAAATTTCTGATTTTCAGGGTGTTCAGTAGGCGTTTTCTTGGGGGTACAGTGAGGGGATAAATATTCTCTCACTGCTCCTTGGCAACTGAACATCAAACATCAGGTACAAATTCTGTGCGGAGAGCTGCGGCGTAAAGTCGCGAACTGTCGGGCGGCTCCTGACAAGGCGATGACCCGCATAGATGATAATGATACCCCGATCAGTCACCGTCCGAGCGTTGAAAGCGTCGCAGGCTATGAGATCGGACAACGAGATAGGTGCAATGCCTGTGAGGTCGGTACGCTGCCGACCGCCTGATGTTCCGGCAGCCGGGGGTGAGGACGAATAGGCTGACAGAGAAATGCGAGGTGATGATATATATGATAGTGTAAAAATCCGTACAACAGAATAATCACAAACCGGAAGAATCGCATGGATTCCTCCGGTTTTGCTTTTGGAGGTTATCTATGGAATGGAAAAACGCAAATAAGATACTGCCGGAGCGCGGTCATCGGGTTCTGTGCCTGTATCCGAACGGCAAAATGGACGTACAGCTTTACTTAGGCCGTGGGAGTTTCGTTCACGATCTGTACGGCCGCTGTATTTTCTGGACAGAACTGCCGAAACGTCCCAAAGCCTACTTCAAACTCATGGGGCGCAATGAATAAGGAACAGCAGGCAATCGCTCGTCTGGCAGAGCGGGAAGAAGTGCTGCACTGGTGGCTGCAGGATGGTGTGCTGCCGGGGCAGTTGAGCTTAATGGAAATGGAGTGAAACAATGTCGATTATAAAGCGAATCACCTCAGCGGGATTGTCGCTGGCGATGGCGGCAACGGTTATTCCAAGTTCGTTTGCCGTCAGCGCGAAGTCTGCAAGTACGCTGTCCTCGGTGACGGCAAAATATCTTGACGCAGAAAACGGCAAGGAGATTGTCCAAAAGCAGACATACAGCGTCACGCACGAGGAAAAGTCCCCGCAGACGATCACAAACTACACCTACGCGGATTATACCGAAAGTGTTGAGTATGTGTATTCGCATAAGGACTTGACCTACATCATCGGTTATCCCAACAAGGGCGTACACCCGAACGGTGATCTGACCCGCGCCGAAGCCGCTATGATCTTCTACCGCCTGTATGACGGCGATTATCCCAGTTTCACGCGCCGTATGTCAAACAGCACTTTCAAGGATGTAAGCGCAAAGAACTGGTTCTATGAGCCGGTCGAAACGCTGTACAATATCGGTCTGCTGGAGGGTAAGTCCAAGGACACTTTCGCGCCGAACGCGCCGATCAGCCGTGCCGAGTTCGCTGCGCTGGCGGCTCGTTTCCAGAACCTCAAATCCACCAGCGGCAAGGTTTTCTCCGATGTAGAGAAAGGTCACTGGGCATATAGCTATATCAACGCTGCCAGCGAAGCAGGCTGGATTCAGGGATACCCGGACGGCACTTTCCGTCCCGACAAGGAGATTACCCGAACCGAAACCGTAACGCTGGTAAACAGCATGATTAACCGCACTGTTACCCGCGAAAAGCTAAAGGCACTGAATGTGCGAAATCCGTACAACGATCTTGCAGAATCGTTCTGGGGTTATACAGACCTCATGGAAGCAACGGTATCCCATACCGCAGAGGAATGGCATGACGCGAAGTACAACGATGGCAAGTACAATATCATTGTCGAGAAATTCGTAGATACCAACGGCAAGGAGATCGCAAAGTCTGTCACTACGGCGGGCAAGGCAGAAACCGCGCCGAAATCCATTCCGGCGTATGAGTATCGCGGCTATATTCGCACGATTACTTATAAGTACAGCACCGGTGATGCTCTCCCGTCCATCGAAAGACGGCAAGCGTCAAGGACGCTAAGGTAGGCGATGAGATCACTTACACGATCAAGCTGTCAAACGATAAAAAGGCAAGTTCCGCATGGAAAAGCGTTGTTTTGACTGACAACATTCCGTCCGGTCTGACTTTCGTTGAGGGTAGCGTGTATGTGAACAATGTAGCGGCTACCCACACTGCAAAGAACGGCACTCTGACCGTGGGCCTCGGTGATATTGCCGCTGGCAAGACCGTAACCGTCACTTTCAAGGCAAAATCAACGGCGATATGTACAATCAGACGATTTACAATACCGCTGTTGCCAAGGGCACGAACGGTTATGTGACCGCTACGGACGGCAAGAAAACCAACTCTTACGAGGATAAGGACGATGGCGTGTATGTCAAGAAAGGCGATACCGCGCCGTATGTGATTAAGACCGCGGACAAGTCCTCCGCGAATGTCGATGACAAGATCACCTACACCGTCAAAGTCGGTAACGGTGACGGTGCTGTTTACGAAATCGAAAACGCTAAAATGGCAGATACCATTTCGACTGAATTTGACTTCGTAGACGGCAGCGTGCAGGTCGATGGCAAGTCCTATCCGTACAGCTATGACAACGCCAGCCGCAAGCTGTCTGTGTTTATCGGCAATCTGAAACCGAACGCGGCACGCACCGTAACTTTCACTGTAACCGTCAACAAGTCGGCCTACGGCAAGATTGTACACAATACCGCTGTCCTCTCCGGCGATAACATCAAGGACACCGAGGGTAAGGACAAGGGCGTTGAGATCGGTGACGGCAAGACCAAGCCGGAAGTCACCAAGACTGCGGACAAGTCCGCTGCCAATGTTGGCGATAAGGTGACTTACACCATCAAGCTGGCAAACGGCGAGTTCGCAAGCGTAGCGATCAAGGACGCTGTGCTGACCGATACTATTCCGAACGGATTGGATATTCAGTACGGCTCGGTTACGCTGAACGGCAAGCTGACCAACGATTACAGCTATGATGAAGCGTCCCGCGTTCTGACCGTCAAGGTCGGTGATCTCGGCGTGGAAGAAAGCGCAACGGTAACTTTCGTTGCAGTGGTCAACATCGCCGCATACGGCAAGACCATCTACAACACCGCTGTGATGAAGTCCGACAACACGCCGGACACCAGCGGCAAGGACAACGGCGTAACCGTTGGTGACGGCAAGGCAAAGCCGCAGATCGACAAGTCTGCGAACAAGTCCTCTGCCCGCGTGGGCGATAAGATTGCGTACACGCTGACCGTCAAGAACGATGATACCGCAACTGTTCCGGTTGAGAATGGCGTTATTACCGATGTTCTTCCGGCTGGACTGACCTTTGAATACGGTTCTGTCACGCTGAATGGCAAGAACACCAACGATTATACCTACGATGAGAATACCTGCCTGCTGACCGTCAATGTCGGCACGATTGAGCCGGACGCAAAGCAGATCATCGGTTTCACCGCAACAGTGAACGAATCCGCATACAACACCACCATCCAGAACCTTGCAACGCTGATCTCTGATAATGCAGCCCCGGTGCAGGACAAGGACGATGGCGTAGCAATCGCGGACGGTGATGTGCTGCTGACCGTTTCCAAGTCCGCAGACAAAACCACCGCCAAGGTTGGTGATACGATCACCTACACTGTAAACGCAACGAATGCGACCGGTGCGGATGTGAATATCCGCGACGCGGTTATGACCGATACCATTCCGAACGGACTGACTTTCCGCGGCAATGTAACCGTAGACGGCTACTCCGCAGAATATCAGTACGACAATACCGGCAAGACCCTGACCGTATCGCTCGGTGAGATCGCGCCGAACCAGACCAAGGCGATTTGCTTTGATGTGACTGTCAACAGCGACGCTTACGGTATGCACATTGAAAATACCGCCCCTCGTCAGCGGCAGCAATACGCCGGACAAGAGCGGTACAGATAACGGTGTGGATATTGAAGATGGTGAGGCAGACGGTCATGCGGGCAATAAGACCGCAAACAAGACCACCGCAGCAGTTGGCGATACGATCACTTACTCCATTCGTCTGGACAACGGCGCAGCAGCTACCGCTGATTGGGAGAACATGAAAGTGATTGACGTTTTGCCTGACGGCGTAAGTTTTGCAGGGCAATGTACAGGAGAATGGTTCGGCAACGGTCAATTATTCGTACAATGCCACGATGAAAACAATCACTTTCACACCGGACGCGATTCCGGCAGGGGCTCAGACGGTACTCAGCTTTGATGTAACCGTCGATGATGGTTCACAGGGCAAGTTTATCGTAAACACTGCTATTCTCGATGATAACGGCAAGACTACTCCCATGCCGGACGGCGGCGTTCAGATTGATGAGGGCGAAGCTGCTCCGATTGTCAACAAGACTGCCAGCGTCACGACTGCCAATGTAGGCGATACTTTCACCTACACCATTACCGCAAAGAACGGCAATAAGGCAACTGCTGCATGGAAGAATGTCGTAATGAATGATACGCTCCCCGACTGGCGTGAAGCTGGTAGGTGGCGTGTATCTCAACAATGAGTTCGCGCTGTATCATTTGAGCGGCAATGCGCTGTCTGTGCTCGTAGGTGATCTCGAACCGGGCGAATCGGCTGAAATCACTTTTGACGTGCAGGTGCTTGAAAGTGCGGCTGGTACAACGATTAGCAACACGGCTTCGCTTGATGGCGATAGCGGTCATGGCACGGCAACAGATAAGGGCGTAACGATTCCAGACACGGCAGAACAGCCGGACGACACCACCGCGTTTTATGTCACCAAAGAGGTTGACAAAACTGTGGTGAACGTGGGTTCTGGCGTTTCGGCAGACCGCAAGTGTGCTACATTCACCATCACGGTTGGCAACGATTCTAACCAGACGTGGAAACGGGTTGTTCTCAAAGACACGCTGGATACCACGCTGGTAACGCCGGTTTTGAAGAACAACGTCTATGTGGATGGCGTTCTGAACAGCAAGTGGAGTTTTCCGGAGCAAAGTGTTCACTCTGGAACTCGGTGACATTGCGCCGAACGAAAAGCGCGTGGTGAAAATCACGGTTGAGTTTAAGACCGATGCGGGCGGCAAGACGTACACCAATCTTGCCGCGGCTACGGGTGACAATGGTTCGGCTTCGGGCCGTTCGCCGGAGATTGAAGTTGTTTCGTCTGGTTCGTCCGGTACGCCGGTGCTGACGGATATTCATTATCAGCTTTTCAATGGCTACGGTGATGGCCTGTGGCGGCCGAATGATCGCGTATCCCTGCAGGAAGCCTGCACCGTTGTATATCGTCTGATTGCTAACGGCGGCAACACATGGCTGCCACGCGGCACGGCTACCGTTCGAAATACCAGTACGATATTCCGGAAGAAGCAAAGTATTTCGTTTCCATCGGTGTTTTGCCTGCGTCCGCATTTGATACCGCTCGCATGGATGAGGGCGACGATTACGAGATCAACTACACGATCTCGAAGAACGGCTACCTGCGTATCTGGGCTACATCTGGTCAGCTTAATTCACTGGTGGCCTATGCAACGAAAAAACGAACATCGGCCTCAGCGGTGATGTATCCCGTCTGACGTTTGCAAAGGCAATCTGCCAGATCACCGGACGCGATACTTCTCCCGATGTTTCCGGTTACAGCGGCAATCTCCGCACATGGGCGGACGCGCCCTCGTCTGTTGTGACAGAGGTTTCGCACGAACATGATTTCATCATGGACAGCGACCGCAACGAATATTGGATTTGAGGTAGAATGAGAAAACCCGCCTGTTTTGCAGCAGGCGGGTTTTACATTAACAGAAACAACATAGGCTATTCTGAAAGGAAGGGTGAAGCCGTATGGCAAAACAGCAGATCAAAGCGGTTTGCACACACGTTTTTTCAGAATGGAGGAAACCTGCGACCGGAAACGATTTACAGAGAAATGGGTAGAGATGATCAATCGTATCGAACGGACAGAAACGAAAATTACGGAGAAAAGGCAATGACAAAAGTGCAGTTATGCGTTACAATAAAAAGTAGGAAACAGCTTGTTCTTATCTGAATGAGGGATAGAACATGAAAAAAGCAGCAATTTATTGCCGTTTATCCGAGGAAGATAAAAACAAGCTATGTGCGACCGATGATTCGGGCAGTATTCAGAATCAGAAAGCAATGCTGGTGCAGTATGCAGAAGAACAGGGGTGGGAAGTTTATCAGATTTACAGTGATGATGATTATACTGGTGCAGACAGGCGGCGGCCGCAGTTTAAGCGGCTGCTGAAAGACGCAGAACAGCACAAGTTCGATATTATCCTCTGCAAAAAACACAGTCACGTTTTACCCGTGAATTGGAACTGGTGGAAAAAGTATATCCACGGTCTGTTTCCCATCTGGGGTATCCGTTTTGTCAGCATTGTAGATAATGCGGATACGGACAATAAGGGCAACAAGAAATCACGTCAGATCAACGGTCTTGTAAACGAATGGTATCTGGAAGATATGTCGGATAACATTCGCAGCGTACTGACCAACCGCCGTGTCAACGGTTTGCATATCGGTGCGTTTGCACTGTACGGCTACCGCAAAGACCCTGACCGCAAAGGGCATTTGCTGATAGACGAAGAAGCGGCAGCAGTAGTCCGTGAGGTGTTCAATCTATTTGCACAGGGATATGGGAAAACTTCGATCGCCCGTATTTTGAACACACGCGGGATTCCCAATCCCACCGAGTACAAACGACAGCATGGCTTACGCTACAAGCAGGCGGTGAGCAAAAAACAGCACACTTTGGAAATATTCTGCCATTGCCGATATGCTGGAAAATGAAATATATATCGGCAATATGGTGCAGGGCAAGTATGGCAGTGTGTCGTATAAAACCAAGCAGTGTAAGTCGCGTCCGAAAGATCAGTGGTATGTTGTGCGTGGTACGCACGAGCCGATTATTGACCAGGAACTGTGGGACAAGGTATGTCGGCGGCGAGCAGGCGCAGCAGACCGTTCAGTGATGGAAAAATTGGTATTTTCGCACGCAAAGCACGGTGCGCATATTGCGGCTATACGCTTCGGTCCTCCAAGACCAGGGACCGGCACTATCTGCAATGTCCGAATCGGCATATCTCTGTGGAAGCCTGTCCCGGTGCGTTTATTGCGGTCAGCCATTTGGAGGAAGCTGTACTGGAAGAGCTGAACCGGATGGCGCAGGAATTTCTCGATAAGGATGAAGCGGCCGAGAGCGTAGCGTTCTGCAAGAATTTGCAGAAACAGAAGAAATGCCTGCAAAAGGAGATCAACACCTATCGTCAGAAGCAGGAGGAATATACAACAGGCATTCGCAATCTGTACCTCGACAAGGTAAAGGGACTGCTGACAGAGCAGGACTATCTTGCTATGTCGAAAGATTTTGCCGGAGAGCGTGATCGGCTGGAGCATGTGATCGAGGATGGCGAAAAGCAGATGCGAGAACTTGAGGAGCGAATCGCTATCGGAGATAACCGCCGTGCACTGGTCGAGAAGTACATGAACATTGAGCACCTGAACCGTGAGATGGTCGATACGCTGATCGATTATGTGGTTGTTGGTCGGCGCGCCAAGGGCACGAAAACGGTTCCTGTGGAGATTCATTGGAATTTTTAATCGATTATCATAAATTGACATGTATTTATCATATTACGTATGATAACACACAAAAAAAGAACAGTATGTACGCTAAAATGATGCGTAAAGGCTAAAGATTGTTCTTACAAAGGTGTAGCTTCCGCTGCCATATCCTCAAACAGATCGGTGATCGGGTCGCCTTTGGACTGGAACGTTGCGGCGCTCCACGGCACACCGGCGGCCGACTGCGGGTAAATGCCGGTCGTGTGGTCGACAAAATAGGTATCGAAGCCGCCCTCTTTGATCTGTTCGGGCGTCAGGTTGCGGGTGAGCTGGTAGACGATGGAAGAGATCATCTCCATGTGCGCAAGCTCTTCCGTGCCGATGTCCGTCAAAATGCCCTTGCATTCCTTATACGGCATGGCGTACCGCTGGTTGAGATAGCGCATGGACGCACCCAGCTCGCCGTCCGGGCCGCCAAGCTGAGAGATAACAATTTTGGCGGTCTGCGGATTCGGATTCTTGATCTTCACCGGAAACTGCAATCGTTTATCGTATGACCACATCAGTCCTCAGCTCCTTCCCACGGCCACGGATCGTCGATCCACGTCCAGTGTCCGCTGCGGGTATCCACCTCGCGGGCGGTCAGCGGACCGAATGCGTCCTCGTACTCGGCGGCGGCCTTGTCAAACGCCGTGCGCATTTCGTTGTAGTATTTGAGCGCGGCAGCGTTGTCCGGATGGCCGTCGAGGTACTCGATCACCTCAACGAGCGCGAAATCGTACATGCGCACGCGCCCGAGCAGTTTGGCCTTGTCGGTCATTGCGGCACTGCCTCCTCTCCGAGAAACGGCTTGTCGAGTGCCGGAAAGATCGTGCCGCGCGAGAACGCCAGCACCGGATCATACGGCGTATCAAATTCCTGCGTCGGCACAAAGGCCATCGCAAGCGAAAGCAGACCGGCAGGGATACTCTCCTTGGTCTGTAAATGATTCTGCATGGTTATTCTCCCTTCGTATAAAGGTAGGAGTTAGGAGATAGGAGTGGATCATGATTCACCCAGCCCTGCAATATCATCACGATACCTCCTAACTCCCTCACTCTCAACATACGCCGTTGGGTCTTAACAAGTTCCGACATTTATGTTATACTAATAGTACTCTTATAAGGGGAGGCATGAAAAATGGAGCTTTCTGAAATCAGAGAACAAAGTGCGAAGGTGGCAGAGCAGGTTTGCGAGGCAGCCAAGCTGAAGATCGGCGACCTGTTTGTCGTCGGCTGCTCGTCAAGTGAGATCCTGGGCGAGAAGATCGGCACGCATTCCAGTGTAGAGGTAGCCGAAGCGGTATTCGAGGGCATTCACAGCGTACTGCATGAGCACGGCGTGGAACTGGCGGCACAGTGCTGCGAGCACCTCAACCGCGCGCTGATCGTGGAGCGTGCTGTGGCAGAGCAGTTCGGTCTGGAGGAGGTCAACGTCGTTCCGCAGCCCAAGGCAGGCGGTTCGTTCGGCACGACCGCGTACAAGCGCTTTGATGATCCGGTGGCGGTTGAGTCGCTCCCAAGCAGAGCGCCTCTGCGGGCATTGACATCGGCGGGACGCTGATTGGTATGCACATTAAGCCGGTTGTTGTGCCGCTCCGCATTGCGGTCAAGCAGATCGGGGAGGCGGTTCTGCTCTGCGCGCGCCGCCGGCCGAAATTTGTAGGCGGCAGCCGCGCAGTCTATAACGAAAAAACTTTTGTGAGGATTTTATGGGATTAAAAGCAGTTTTTTCGATCTGGATGACACGTTATACACCAGCTTTCAGGCCGGGGACGCCTACGCCTACGAAAAGCTGGAGGAGTGGGCCATCAGCACGTTTGGAGACAAAGGCAAGGGGTTTGCGGACGCATTCCGCGTCAACCGCAAGCGTCTGGCACGGCAGCAGCCTGCCATGCCGCCTACGCATGACCGTGTGCTGTTTGCACAGGGTGCACTCGAGCGCATGGGCCTGAACGCCGTTCGCTATTCGCGCGAGGCATTCCGCGTGTACTGGAATGCGGTGTTCGCTAAGATGACCTTTGCGCCCGGGCGTGGCTGAGTTTTTGGACGAGCTGCGGCGGCGGGCGTTAAGGTGGCCATCTGCACCAATATGCTGGCGGATATCCAGATGGAAAAGCTGGAGTACCTCGGCATTGCCGACAAGGTGGACTGCCTTGTTACGAGTGAGGAAGCCGGTGTGGATAAGCCGGGTTGGCGATTTTTCTGGCTGGCGATGCACAAATGCCGCTGTCTGCCGGAGGAGACTGTTATGGTTGGCGACAACTTCACGCACGATATTCAGGGTGCGCTCGACGTCGGCATTGACGGCGTGTGGCTCAACTGGACGGACAAGCCGAAACCGGTCGGTGAGCTGTCCTACACCGAGGTAAGCACATTCGAGCAGGCAGCGCAATCTGCAGGCAATCAGCCGCGTGGTCGAGGGCATGACCGTGGAGCAGATCGAAGGCTACTTCAAGGGTATTTCATGCAACGGACGCGGCACAAGCTGCTCGGATCAGCTGGCGACAGCGGTTCGCAAGGCGAAAGCAGTCTTAAACAGAAAGAACCGATACCTTATGGTATCGGTTCTTTTGTCTGTCGAAAAGTCGTATAGTCAGCATTTTTTCAGCATTTGCGGCATGAAATAGCATTTGCTCTGCAAAAAGGGAGCATGTATCACCATTTTTGAACTTCTGGAGGAGAAAGTTTCTGTATAGGAACTTTCGGACGACTTTGGAACGGCCCACGGTCCGTTACTGCTTGTCGGCGAAACTGTAGTTTCGCGACAGCCTCAAAGAACCGATACCTTATGGTATCGGTTCTTTCTGCGTTTTATGGGGTGAAAAGCTGCGGTAAAACGGTTAGAGTGGGCGATTTCTCGTTTTTTTTCTGCACGCATACGCCGAGCTTGTAGGCGGGATCGGGAAATCCGGCACAAACAGGGGCCGGGTGTGCCGACGGTGATTGCCGGCGGCTGACAGGCGATATCTACGCAGAACTGCCGCAGCAGCCGCAGACCGCGGCCGTCGGCCTTGACGTAGCTTTCCTTGAGCGCCCACAGCGTGTAGAACGCGTTTTCGCGCTCGGCAGGCGAGAGCGAGGACAGATACTGCACCTCATCGGGGTGGAAGAAGCGGTCGGCAATATTGGGTTTGAAGGAGCGGCACTGCTGAATGTCTACGCCGACCGGGTGGTCGCTCACCGCACAGACTGCCCATGCGGCGGAATGCGACAGGCTGAAATGAACATCCGGCGCGGCAGTCAGATACGGCTTGCCGTTCTCGTTCGCGGCAATGTCGAGCGGGCGCGGCACGGACGGACAGCAAGGCGGATTGCCTCATCCAGCAGCAGGGAAGCGGTGAAGCTCTGCTGACGGGAGGTGCCGTGCAGGCTGTCGATATACGTCAGCCGCGCGGCGGACAGGCGAACGAAGCGAAATATTCATAATATCGGCGGCCGCTGCGGACAGGGCGAAAAAGATGGGTCAAAGTAATGCTCCTCTTGCAACATTCATGTAATTTGCTGTCTGATTAACGAATAAATGCATCAGTTCGGAAAGGCTTCACAGATGATGGCTGCACCGCTTTGCATTACAGTTCAAGATGGCAGTAAAGCGAGCGCTTTCTCAATCTTTTCAATCAGCCCTGAATCAGCCGGCAGCCAATCCACGCTTTTCAGTGTTTCCTTGGTCAGCCATCGCGCTTCGGCGGCCTCTAACAGTTCAAGATTACCGCGAATCAGCTGACACCAGAAGCAATCCATTGAAAGATGAAAGGTCGGATAATCAAATTCAACGGTATCAATCAACTCGCCAACCGAAATCTCGGAGGCCAGTTCTTCCCGGATTTCTCTTTTTAAGGCTTCCTGCGGTGTTTCGCCAGACTCGATTTTTCCGCCGGGAAACTCCCATAGTCCCCTAAAGTCACCGTAGCCGCGCATGGTGGCAAAGATTTTTCGCCATCGCGGATGACTGCGGCGACCACTCGGATTGTTTTCATAAAATGCCTTCCTTATCCGACTACCAGCTTGTTTGTCTTGCGAAGATACTTCGCCGGAATCGGCTGGTCAGATGCCATGTAATATTCATTGGCTTGCTGCCGGTGTGCTTCACATAGGCTGCCGTTCCAAGACAGGTATACGGTGCAGCGCCAATGCTGTCCTGCTTGAACTCCCGCACAAAGAGAACGACCTTGCTGCCGCGCTGCCGGTGGTTGATATAACGCTGACCGGTGCTTGCCGTATCGGAGGTCGTGCTTTGACTTTGCCAATGGAACAGGCTTTCGTTGATCGAATAGTCGTTGTACATGGTAGTCGGGGAGTAGTCCTTGTCCGCCTTGTTGAGCGTGATAAAGAACACATCGACCTGCTTGTCCGGCAGCCATTTGACACCTTCCCGCACATTTTTCGGCGTCATATAGTCCATTGCAATCAGAATTTGATCTCTGGTATAGGTGCAATGCAGGTCCAGCGGACAATCAAAGCCAAGCGGGACAGGCTGATCGATAAAGTCAATACGTTCAGATTGAACAACAGAAGCTCGTTCAGTTCGTGCATCATGATCGGACTGTTCGCGAGCAGCTGCATGTTGGCTTGCGTAGTATGGGAACGCCAGTCTGCCGCCTCCTGAAATACAGTGATGTAGAACATTTGCAGCATGCGCTTTTCAAAATCGGAAAGCGAAGCCGCAAGTTCACAGGAGAAGTGCGGAAGAATATCCGTCAGGAACTTAATCCAGCGCCGGGAATCCACGGCAACCAGCTTGCTGAACGCCTTTGTCAGAATGCTTTCGGCAGGTTCGATAAAATCATCAAGGACGCCTGCATCTGCACAGAGACGGGAGAAGGAGAATTTACCGTAGATCGACCGCGGGTCGAGGTGATAGTAGCCGATGAAATTCTTCAAGGAAAGGAAGGCCACTGTCCTGTGTGAAGGTTTCGATACGCGAGATCAGACCGGCACGGTCACCGAAGGAGCGGCGAATATTCGCCAGAATGACTTCGGAAGCCTTCTTTTCCAGCTGGATATAGCAGCCCTTCGGCAGTGATACAAAGCCCTTTTTCACCTCGTACTGCATGCTGTGATTGCTGTGAGAGAGCAGTGCAGCAAACTTTTCTTCAAAATTGTATTTTCGATTTGCCTGACCGATGAAGTCCAGCACGGTCAGGCATTCTTTCCCTTCCGAGAGACGCAGACCGCGGCCGAGCTGCTGTAGGAAAATCGTGAGCGACTCGGTAGGGCGCAGAAAGAGAATGGTGTCAATTTCCGGGAATATCAACGCCCTCGTTATACAAATCTACAACAAAGATAAAGCGGATTTCACCGGAGACCAGACGCTGTCTGGCTTCAGTTCGTTCCTTATCGCTGGAAGTACCGGTAAGGGACATGCAGGGGATACCCTTCGATGAGAAATATTCCTCCATGAATTCAGCATGCTCGACAGAGACGCAAAATCCAAGACCGCGAACCGTATTGATGTCGGTTACGTACCGATAGAGAGAATTGACAATATGGCCGGCGCGCTTTTCGGCGACAGCACGGTTCAGAGAAAATACGTTGTTAAGCTCAGCTTTATCATAACCGCCGCGCGTCCAGCGAATATTGGACAGGTCAACATCATCGGAAACGCCGAAATATTGAAATGGGCAGAGCAGCTTGCGCTCGATCGCCTCCGGCAGTCGGATTTCAGATGCAATGCGGCCATTGAAGTAATCCAGAACGTTTTTCCATCCATGCGTTCCGGCGTTGCGGTCAGACCCAATAAGATTTTCGGCTTGAAGTGGTTCAGCAGTTTGATAGGTGGGCGCTGCTGCGTGATGGAACTCATCCACAATGATGAAATCGTAATAGTCCTCCGGGAGAACGTCATACAGCTTCTGGGAGGCTAATGTCTGCACCGAAATAAATAGATGCTCCAGGCTGCTCGGCTTGAAGCTGCCCACAAAAAGCTCTCCGAAATTGGGATCTTTCAACACAGCACGGAAAGCACTTCGGCTCTGTTTCAGAATTTCCTCTCGATGAACGACAAACAGCAGACGGGGCTTCGAACCGGAAAAGGCTTTGCAGAACCGTCGGTAATCAAAGGCGGAGATTAAGGTTTTGCCGGTGCCGGTTGCCGCAACGACAAGATTGCGGTAATAGCCACGCACCTCGCGCTCTGCCTGCAGGCGATCAAAATCTCCTGCTGGTAGGGGTAGGGCTGAATATCGAAAACGAACTGCATCTCGCTTGTCGGATTGGCTTTGCCGTTTGTTGACAGTGCACGCTCCAGTCTTTCCCTGCACCCGTCCTCATAGACTTTAAAGCTGGCGGTGTTCCAATAACTATCGAAGGTTGCCTCCATCTTCTGAATGGTCGGCAGCATATCCTTGGTTGTCAGCTTAACATTCCATTCCAGTCCGCTGGACATAGCCGGATTGGAGAGGTTAGAAGAACCAACGTACGCCGTGGTAAAGCCGGTTTCACGATAGAACATATACGCCTTTGCATGAAGTCTGGTACGCTCGGTATCGTAAGATACACGGATTTCTGTGTTGGGGAGATTGCGAAGCGCCTCCACCGCTTTCACATCTGTTGCGCCCATGTATGTTGTCGTAATAACGCGGAGCCTGCCGCCGCGTTCCGCAAAATGCTGAAGATCATCGATGATTAAACGAAGACCGCTCCATTTGACAAACGAAACCAGCATATCAATGCGGTCTGCGGAGGCGATTTCTTTCTTCAGCTCGGAAAACATCTGCGGCTCGTGAACTGCTCCGGTAAATAAGCTGCTTTGAGCAATCGATGTTTCAGGGCAGGGGAGATCCTTTGCTTTTTCCGGCCGATGCGCATCATAGGATCATCGCGGGACAGCAATGCGAATAACTGCTCACCCTCATCGTCCACAGTAAAATCACGCAGGTCATCCTGCGCTGTCTCCCTGCGAAATCAGATCAACAATTTTGTTGACCAGATTTAGCTGTGCAGAAAATATCGTCACCCGCAATGCGGTCAAGACCTTTGTGAACGACTTCGGACAGGTACTGCGTTAAGACAGAGGAGGACTCGGCGGTGTCGATTTTTCGACGTGCTTGCTGTCTTCCGGCAGCTGACGCAGCTCATCTTTGATTTCGGTATTCACTACTTGCTCGTAAAGGCCTTGTTTAAGCATGAAGGAAAGACATCTCCTGTGTGATATCGCAATTCGTAATAGGTATTATTCCTTGAACTGTTTTGAGCAATTTCAACAATTTTATTGTACTCTAAAACCACGAGGAAAATCAAACCATTTATTGATGGCCAACATCCAATCTCTTGTATTTGCTCACGGTTTTGGGCACGAAAAAGAGCGCCTATTCATCCACGATGCGGGGAAATAGACGCACTGTGTACATAACAATATACAATATTAAACATACCACAACGATCAGCAGATGAAAAGAGAGCACTTGATCACGGGTGCTCTCTTAGATGGGAGGTCATCAAAGACTGCCGACTATCGCGCTTAGAATTTTTAACAGGTCCGGGTTCTCGGAGATTTTCTTCAGCAGCGACAGATTGATGCCGGAAACAGCTGTTTCTTGTGAATCAGGGACTTTCCACGCATTCAAAGTGCAGTGATGCGCGTCCGTTCCATCGGATGACCCAGACCATTGGCGAGGATCAGGTTGTAGTCGGTGTACTCACCCACCGAGAGCCTCCTTGGCGCGCTCCTGCTCGCGCTTCCATGCCTTAAGCTGGTGGGCAACGGTCGCCGGAATAAAAACCCTGCGAATGCTCGATTCGGTCTTGGGCTTTTCAGAACGAGCATGCTCGTGTTGCGCTTCAAGCTCTGCGGGTAGAGGAAGAGGACGTCTTTTGCTCAAGAGACTTCATGGCCGTCTTGTCGACACGCTGGAGCTCTTTTTCAATCATGATGGATGCCGTTCCGGCTGCGATGCTTTTTTTTTCGGAGAAATATCGACACAGTCCCATGTCAGACCAAGAATTTCACCGATTCACATACTGCATGCAAAGGACGTGTTGATAGCCAGCTTCAGATGGGCATCATCGCAAATATCAAGTGAGAAAAATCGTCTCGGCATCCCAGACTTCACGTTTTTGGGTACAGCCTTAGGAACCGTGGCATGGAGAGTTGGATTTTTCTCCATAAGCTCCTACTTCTGCTTGTTTTTTGCCGGATATCTTGTCGCGTTCGTAATGCACGACGAGCAAACAATCATTTCTGTGAACAATTGATGCCATTATTTTCACCTTCTCGGATTAAGTTAAGGCTTTTCTTTTGCCTTTCATTTAAATCCTTCACTTTTCAGATAGAATATGTACTTTTTGCGCAAGTTTGCTGGTAACTTTTTAAAAATTTTGGATGATATTCCAAGTTGATATTGAACTGGTTCAGAAGAAGTTTATATTTTTTGAAAGTGCCATCTGGAGGGCATGCAGTCGAGTAAAATGTAATCGTACTGCGATTTTACCGACTCTAAAACCTGCTTTAAGACGGTTTCGCGGCTCATTGCGTTTACGAGCGAGACTTCGAGGCCGGACAGCATAATGCTGGCAGGAATGAGGTCCACGCCTTCTGTTGTGTGACAGAATGGTTTCTTCGGGGGGTTGACAGGCCGCCCTGCATGACGTTCGTCATTAAATCGGTCAGCGTAACCGGAAGATCATCCGGCCGGGGATGCCCGAGGGCAATTGTGAGAGAGGCCTGCGGATCGGTATCCACGAGCAGCACATGCTTGCCTTTATTCGCAAGACCGACGCCCAGATTTTCGCAGGTCGTCGTTTGCCGGTGCCACCCTTTTGATTGGCGACAGCAATGATCGTTGCGGACATATTTATGCGCCTCCCTTGCCGGAAAATTTGTCGCGAGTCAGCGGCTTGCGGCGAAACACATTTTCCTTTAATTCATAGGGACAGCGGGTGAACGACAGAAACGGAACTTAAGGCAACACCGCACAATTAAAGCGGCGGTGCTTTGCGGAAATTTTGTGTCCTGACTTTGTTGCAGTTTCACGGTAATACATCAAGTATTACCGCAAACTGTGCCTCGTCAGTACGCAAAATTTACTCTAAATCACTCTTGTTTAATTATGCGGTATTGCCTTAAAATCCGGGCGATAGTACGAACAACGAGAGCAGCTGCCGGGCTTATCCCCAGACAAATTCTTCTTTGCGGATTTTGCCATCCGCTCGAAGCAGCGGGAAGCAATCGTCGTGTTTAGTCATTTGCGGCACCTTCCTTCGGTTCCGTGTTTTTGGATGCGTTGAACTGCGTCATCAAATCCTTATATAGCAGGTCGCACTCACGCAGGAGCGGCTGGATGCGTAACACCCTCGCATTTCTTCTGCTGCTCGGATTGAATGATTTCCGCTAAATAGTAGCAGTTTTCCTGCCCAAGAATGCAGGGGAACCTTGCGGTTTTCAGAAAAAGCAGCTGCGGCAGGTCTCGAGGCTTGTCGCTGTAATACTGACTCCATCGATCAGAACGATGTGGGGTTTGACGTTTTTTGCACGTTAGTTGCCTCCATTCAAATGATTTTCGGATAAAATAAAAACCCTGTGATGAAAATTTCACCACAGGGTTATGTTAAAAAGTGATATCAGACAGTCCCCTGCTAACAGCAGGGAACAGGCTGTCACACGCCATTATTAGCAGCTTTTTGTGTTTCAAAACAACCGAAAATGGCGCGTGTTATTAGAAAAAATCGCGGTTTTATTAGACGATTAGACAGAATTTTTTGAAATTTGTTAGAGAAAAGAACGGAAATATATCTTCTGCGTTTCTTGATTGGCGTCCCAGGGGAGTCGAACCTCGACCCCATGCTTAGTGTGCTCCTTGGCAGGCTACTGGACAGGTAGTAAATAATTGTGATTTACGTGTGCAATTTAAGGTGATTTTGTTTCGTGTCATGTGCGTTTCGCGGTGGGAACGATAGCTCAAAATCCATCCGTATCTTGATCGACGGAATAACGGTCCGCGACAAGAGAAAAATTCCGTGATAAAAACATATGCTTAGGAGGCATGTGCTCTATCCAACTGAGCTACTGAGACAGCAAACAAAAAAGTTTTCGCGAGCGGCTCTTTCGTGCGGAATCGCAACACGCGATATATTTATATTACTGCATTGAGAGCAAAAAGTCAATCTGAATGCGGTGAAAAGTAAAGTGCAGCT
>VOFE01000270.1_pt1 | contig 112000 bp, 158 predicted proteins | sample 5384071 | NCBI WGS metagenome assembly VOFE01 (sample SAMN12384724, study PRJNA508395) | human gut metagenome | isolation source: healthy gut D | host: Homo sapiens
GTGAAAAGTATGACAAGGCAAGAAAAAGGGAAAACGATAGACTACCATAAAAAATTCCACAAATATTAGTATACGGATTAACAATGACTTATTAACTCTTTTTGATACAAAGCGTGAAAAAAGAGGGAAAGTCTCGAGGTGCACTAATATCGGAATGGATGGAAACTATTGTTTCGGAAAAGAAGATTAAAAATCTTCTTTTCTCTTTTGTATGTAGTAATACCATTTTGGATGCAAAATCCTTTTTGTCCATCATACACAGTCAATCGCCACAAAACCCCTCCGCAGTCTGCCCGCAGGATAAAATCTTCATTCTCAGAACGCCTGCCAGGGCAGCTGCTCGGCGGGCAAAAGTCGATGGCTGCCGCCCTTGCCCTGGCTGTGCTGGTGTTTTCTGGGAATGTGATAGAGCTTCCCATCCTTTAAAAACCGCGCACCGGTCTGCATGAAATAGAAAGGGACCTGTGCCTGCACACACTGACGGCGGATGTCCAGCACCCAGCTGTAATCGCACAGACGCGCCTGCTCACCCGACTCGCCGCCCACCGTCACCTCCTCCACCCAGCTTCCTAAATAGGGACTCAGGTCGATGGCGCTCAGCAGCGGCGAGCAGATGATACTTTTATGACGGATGGGAAGCTGTTGGTAGACCGGCAGACGCAGCTGTGCCTGCCGCTGATTTTCCACCGTGCAGCAGATTTGTACATTTTCGTACCCTTCTCCCCAGTCGGGCGGCAGACAATCCTGCAATCTTAAAAACCCGCTTGGTGATGATAAGAAACTGCAAGTCGCTGCGCCAGCGCATCATCTCCAGGCGCGCGGTCGCCACCCGTCCGCTTCCTCCAGAAAAAGTCGGAGCTAAAACAGGTGTACACCTTCGTACCGGGCGCCAGCAGATACCCTTTCCTGCCGCGGCGCATCGGCAGGTCAAACTCTCGGTTCAAAAAGATTTGGGAAGCATCCTTGCCGTGCGCGCTGTCGATGCGGTAGACATAACAATTTTGGCACCCTTCGCTGTACTTGCGGCAGCCGTGCCACGGATTCCAGTTTGCCATCGGTCCACCTCCTTTTAACGGTATGATTTTGGGGGAGCGGTTTTCAACCGCTCCCCTTGTTCTATTCATCGTGCATCTGCTGTTTGATGCGCTCCAATGCGCTCTTTTCCAGTCGGGAAACCTGTGCCTGCGAAATCCCGATCTCTTTTGCCACCTCCGTCTGGGTCCGTCCCGACAAAAATCGCAGGGTCAGGATCCGCTTTTCCCGCTCGCCCAGCGCACGGATGGCATCCCGCAGGCTGATTTCTGGAGCCAGTCGCGGTCGTCGCTGCTGTCCCCACCGTCCATCACATAGATGGTGTCTCCGCCGTCCGAATAGACCGGCTCATACAGCGAAACCGGGTCCACCACCGACTCCAGCGCCAGCACGACCTCCTCTTTTTTGCACTCCATCCGCTGGGCAATCTGCTCGATGGTCGGCTCCTTGCCAAACTCGTGGATGAACTGCTCCTTGGTCTGCATCGCCCGGTATGCCGTATCCCGCATCGAGCGGCTGACCCGTATCGCATTGTTGTCCCGCAAAAGCGGCGAATCTCCCCTGACGATCATCGGCACCCCGTAGGTGGAAAAAGCGCACATCCAGCTCGGGATTAAAGTTGTCGATTGCCTTCATCAGTCCGATGCACCCCACCTGAAACAGGTCATCCAGATTTTCTCCGCGGTTGGAAAACTTCTGCACCACGCTCAGCACCAGCCGCAGATTGCCCGACACCAGCTCCTCCCGCGCCTGCCGGTCGCCCTGCCTGCACCGCCGAAGCAGCTCCATCTTTTCCTTCTCCATCAACACTGGCAGCTTTGCTGTATTGACCCCGCAAATCTCCACTTTGTTGCTGTACACACCTTCACTTCCCATCTGATTTTCTATTGTTAGTCTGGGAAATGAAATCTTTTTATTCCTGTAAAATTATCTCATTTTTTTGTAGGTTTGCAGTTTTTTACACTTTTCTCCCATTTACGTCAGAAAATTTTCTTTACACAAATTTTCATTGTTTTTTTTCCTCCTCAGGATTTATACTAGAAAAAAGACAAAAGATACAATCAACACAAATTCAGCTTGGAACAGGGGAAACTTTATGAAAATAGCAATGCTGACCAGCGGCGGCGACTGCCAGGGGCTCAACTCCGCTTTGCGCGGCGTGGCAAAATCCCTTTACTGCCGCTTTGGCAACGATGTGGAGCTGTACGGCGTGCGGGACGGATACCGCGGATTGATTGAGGACGACATCCGCAAGATGAACCGCAATGATTTTTCCGGCATCCTGACGGTGGGCGGTACCATTTTAGGGACCTCCCGCCAGCCGTTCAAGTCGATGTGCCTGCCGGCAGAGGAATACGGCGGCAAGACCCGACTGGAAAAGATGCTGGAAACCTGCAAAAATATAAATTCGACTGTCTGGTCGTTTTGGGCGGCAACGGCACCCACAAGACCGCAAACCTGCTTTCGCAGAACGGCATCAACAGTGTCAGCCTGCCCAAGACCATTGACAACGACCTGTGGGGGACCGACATGACCTTCGGCTTCCAGAGCGCTGTGAATATCGCCACCAACGCCATTGACTGTATCCACACCACCGCCGCCTCCCACGGACGGGTCTTCATCGTGGAGGTCATGGGACACAAGGTCGGCTGGCTGACCCTGTACGCAGGCATTTCCGGCGGCAGCGACGTCATCCTTATCCCGGAAATTCCTATGATGTCGACGAGGTCTGCCGCGTGCTGAAAAAAGCGCAAAAGGAAGGCAAGCCTTTCTCCATCCTTGCCGTAGCCGAAGGTGCTATTTCTAAAGAGGAGGCAGCCCTCTCCAAAAAGGAATTCAAAGCCGCTCGGGCAACGATGAAGGAACCTTCCGTTTCCTATCGCCTTGCCAACGAAATCTCTGCGCGCACCGGTCAAGAGATTCGTGTCACCATCCCCGGTCACTTCCAGCGCGGCGGTTCGCCCTGCGCCTACGACCGAATGCTGACCACCCTGCTTTGGCACCGCCGCAGCCGAACTGATTGCCAACAAAAAATTCGGCTGCATGGTCGCTTTGCAGAACAACCGCATCGTTCCGGTGCCTCTCGAGGAGGTTGCCGGTAAGCTGAAAACTGTTTCTCTGGACTGCGATGAGATTCGTGCTGCACGCGCTATGGGCATCTCGCTTGGACAGGCAGAATAATTTTTCTGCAAAACCTGCCGCAGACGTCGGAAAAACTCCGACGTCTGCTTTTTTGCTGCTCTTTTTCGTTGAAACTGCCCGCTCGGTATGGTAAAATAGAGAAAAACAGCGCCCCCGCTTTTGGAAAGGTGGAACGATTTATGAAACATCAAGCATTTTTGGCTGTCCTGCTCTGCTGCCTGCTGATTTCTCTGTCTGGCTGCTCCCGTCCGGCTTCGGATACTCCGCAGAGAACGCCGACCCCGCTCCTGTGACCGACGAACAGCAGGAGCAGTCATCCGAGGAGGACGCATCTTCTGCCCCAACTTCTCAAGAGGAAGAGGATTCCAAGTCTGATTCCGAATCGGAAGAAGAAGATAAAAAAAGAGGATGAGGAGAAAAAGGAAAATGAGAAGGATGACCCTGCCGATGAAGCAGTTCAGGGCTGCTATAAACTGTTCGACAGCGGTTTTGAGGTCACCGTCAACGAACCGTTCTCCATCTACTACAATCCTCTGGCATACAATATGACCCTCACCATCCCCGACCAGCCGACCTTCAGGGCTATATCTTCTATGATACCTCTGAGCAGTCAATGAGCCAGCTGGAGGACACCGTCAGACAGCTGGAGGATTCCTACAGGCAGGACCCCACCATCGAAAATATGACCAAAGAGGTGGATGAACAGGAAAACGGTCTGTTCTCCTTCACCTTCACCTACTCTGCCGGAGCCGCCGAGGGCAGCCCTGCCGGTTACTACTTCATCCACTATCAGAAGACCGAAAACGGTGTCATCAGTGCCAACCTCTTCACCGACCGCTCCAGCAACTCCGACTCCATCCGCGCGTTGATCGACTCCATCCAGCCGCTCACCGGCATGCGGTCGAGTACAGCGAATAATCCGATGGATCAGCAGATTTTTCTTTGCTGTCGTTCTGCCGACGGTCTGGATGCCGCCCAGCTCAGTGCCCTTGCCAAGCAGCTTGCGGCGTGCGCTGGAGCAGATGACGGTGCAGGATCAATCGATCTTACAGGCAGCGGGCGTGCAGCTGCAAAGGAGAGCAGCGGACGCCCGATATTCTGCGGCATCGACGCCTTTGTTTCCATCACCCACACCGCCGGGATGGCAGCGGCAGCAGTGTCCGCCCTGCCGCTTGGCATCGACATCGAGCGCAGCTCCCGTGTCAGCCCGCGCGCTGCCGAGCGGATGTTCTCTCCGCAGGAAAAGCGCTGGATGCAGCAAACCGACCTTGCGGACCCCTTTGCTCTGCTGTGGACCCTGCGGGAGGCGTATGCCAAATGGACCGGTCTGGGACTTGCTGGTCTGTGCCGCTTGGAAGCCCGGCAAGGCAAGGTCAGCTTTTCTCCTGCCAATGCACATCAAATCCTTTGCAGCGACAGCCGCTGCCTTGCCGGCAGCCTGCTTCTGGAGGAATATCGCCTCTCCTTTGTCGCTCAAAAACCGCTTCATCCCTCACCTTCTTTGATTGTACGGGTGGAAGAAAACGGAATTTTAAAAAAAATTTGGAAAACCTATTGACAAATCCTTTCCTTGTGTATATAATAATATACGTTGTCAGCGCGACAACGTCATGCGGGTGTAGTTCAATGGTAGAATCCCAGCCTTCCAAGCTGGGGACGCGGGTTCGATTCCCGTCACCCGCTCCATAAAATATGCGCCAGTAGCTCAGCTGGATAGAGCAACTGCCTTCTAAGCAGTAGGTCGCGGGTTCGAGTCTCTCTTGGCGCGCCATATGGTGGATGGGTATGGCCTAGTTGGTTAGGGCGCCAGATTGTGGCTCTGCAGGTCGTGAGTTCAACTCTCACTACCCACCCCATAAAAAGGCTTTTAAACTACTTAAAAGCCTTTTTTCTATATCATTTATTGGGCTGTCGCCAAGCGGCAAGGCACGGGACTCTGACTCCTGCATCTCGTGGGTCCGAATCCCGCCAGCCCAGCCAAAAAAACAGAAACCCAATTTTGTGGGTTTCTGTTTTTATTTAAATCAAAGGGATTTTTCCATCTTCCCCATTCGTATGCACAGTATGCCCTCTGCCTGCCGTTTCATCACCATCAAAAGCAGGCAAACACAAAGGAACGCCGGAGGACCAACATAAAACCATCTTTTGATGACAAACAAAAAAGCACCTTAAAATCATCGACTCCTCCATTGCAAGCTGCGAAAAGGTCAGAGGAAAACTCAAGGAAGGCTCCTCTCAGCTCTCTTTGAACACCAACCGCCTACAAGCGCTGTATCTTGCAAGAGAAATCCTACAAAACACCGACAGCCAGCAAATCGAACAGGCACTCATTCAAATCACATCCATCCGACGCAAAAGTGAAACCGGACTTGCTCACGCAAAATCAGGCTCGGCAACCTATACCCGCTTTCGGCGACTGGTAGAGGCTATGGATGTGGTCTTACAGGGTCTGGAAACAGCAAAAAAGAAAAAGGACAAGCTTTAAAAAGGCTTGTCCTTTTTTGTTTGTCAACAGCAATGACTCACAGCAGCAGCGGCGGCGGTTCCAGCCGGCTGCGCGGCAGGGTGATGACCGGAGCTGCCAGATACTCCTCAATCACCGGCAGATACCGCTGGCGCAGCCTCTCCTCCAGTTCAGAAAGCTGTGTTCCCGTCTGCTCAAGCTGCTGCATACGCAGCTGTGCCGATTGCAGGGACACACCAAAGATGTCGCACATATCCTCTGCGTCCCGAAGTCTGCCGCGGTGTATCAGTTCCCCTGTCGCTGCCGTCGGCATCAGCAGGCTAGCGGCAAAGGCGTTTGCCTCCGCCTCCTCCCGAACACCGTCACAGCTGTGGCGGCAGCAGATGTGCCCCAGCTCATGGGCGATCGACCAGCGCCTGCGGCAGCTGGACAGCACCTCCCGATTGTATAAAATCAGATGCCGCCCATACACTGCATACGCCTGACAATCGCGGCTGTTCTGAGCCATAAAATCCTCCGCGGAGCGTCCGACACATTCGGCATAATGCTGCACCGAATCCACCAGGATCTGCCCGCTGCAATCCAAATGCAGCGGGTCGGTGCGCAGGGATGTAATCCTCTGCCGAAGAAGAAGTTTAACTGCCAGTACATTGGCACGCTGAAGATTGGGCACCTGTCAATCGCCTGCTTTCTGCAAAGATTTCCTGCTTGCTATTCCTTTCCGCCTGTGTCCTCGCCCTCCTTCGGGTCGATGCCGATGGCGGTCAGGTAGATGTCGATGGTATCCCGAAAATTATCGAGGATACGCTTGCGGTCTGCCTGCGGGATTTTCTGGGTGTGCCGCGCAAACATCACAATATCCGGGTCGCTGAGGATGTCCGCCATGTCATCCAGCTCCGGCGGACGGTTCTTGATGTCGGTTTTCCCCAGCAGATAACTTTCCGACACGTTATAAAACTCGGCGATCTCCCGCAAGTGTTTCAAATAAGAACGGTTGGAGCCGTTCTTCCAGTTGGTGATGACATTTCCAGAAATCCCCAGGTGATTGGCAAGGTCCTTGCCTGCACCATATCTGTTTCCCATACATTCCAGGATTCTGGTCAAAACAATGTCCATCCAAAAGCCTCCTTTTTGGGCAGATAAGCCCGATGGCGGGTCTTCCCCTCCTTATCATAGCCGATTCCCCACCGAATTACAAGCGCAAAAACACACAAAATACTGCATTTTTGTTTGGATGTTTCCCTACTTAATCCTGCGGGAACCACCCAAGCTCCAACCGGACATCTTTGCGCTGGATGTCGCAGTTGGTGTAGCAGCATAAATCCAGACCGATCAGACCAAAGCCTTCATGCAGATAAAAGCCGATGGCATTGGCGTTTGCCGACTGGGTCTCCAAAATCAGCGCCCGGCGGCGGGCAAGCTGCGCCTGTTGTTTGGCAATCTCCATCAGGGCGTGCCCATAGCCCTGCTTTTGCAGCGATGGGTCCACCCAAAGCTCGGTGACACGCAGTCGGTTCGACCACTCCTCTGCACACAGCTCGATGGCGCCCAGCAGTTTGCCGTCTTCGACGATTCCCCAGGCGCGTGCGCCCTGCCAATGCGCAGCAAACAGCCGGTCGGGAAAATCGTGCTCCTGCGGCGTGCGGGTGATTGGCTCCGCCAGCGGCTTTTTCTGGATGGACAGCGCAAAGCCGTCCGCGCTTTGCTCGAGCGATACATCATAATACTCGGTGGTGGTGTACCCGATGGGAAGCACCGCATCCTGCCACTGCTCCCGTGGCAGCGGAACGATGGTGTGATTCATCCTGCTCTTCTCCTCTCTTTCGGTTTTCTGCTACTCTTTTTCCTCATTTTGTGCAAGATACCGCTCGATTGCCTCCGGCGAGTAGGACAGCAGTTTTCCGTACTCCTCTGCAATCTGCCGACGCGCCTCACCCTGATATGCCTGCTGCTCCAGTAGCTGCTGCTTTCTTTTTAAGCGCAAGATACTGCTGGATGTCCTCCTCCTGCCGGTAGTAGATGATGTTGTATTTCCCTTTGTTCAACGAGATGGGAAATAAATCGGTCAACAGCGGGCTTTCCTCCAGATAAAAATGGTTGCCGTACTGCTGACAAATCTGCTGCGAGAAAGGAATCAGCTCCATCGCTTCCTCCTTGGTGTCCACCGGATGACTTAGAGCAATCCGCTTGACCCCTGCCCGCACCACCTCGTTAAAGGCATCAATCACACCGCATTGATAGGAATACTCGTCCAGTTTTTTCATAAGAAGCCTCCTCTTCGCAAAAAAAAAAATCCGCACAGCAAGCCGCAGGATGCAGCCGCTGCACGGAACTGTGTTTACATTCTTTCTTCGTTTTCGATTTCCGCCAGCAGCGTTTCCATGTAGGTCTGGAAATGGTAGAAGATTACATCCGGGTCCCGCAGCTCCGGTCTCCAGCGCTTGAGCCATTCCAGCGTCAGGTAGCCTTCATATCCCATCCGGTACAGCTGTTTGACCGCATCGTACACCGGCACATCGCCCAGACCCATCATACGGTACTCGATTTCTCCGTCGTCGTCCACCACCGAATCCTTCACCTGGACGTAACGGATTTCCTTTCCCAGGTTTGCCACTGTCTGCTTTGGTTTTTCTGCGCAGTTGCGGAATGGATGCTGAATATCCCACAGCACGCCGCGGCTCTCCGGGCAGGCATCGGCAATAAAGGTTGCCAACTTCGCCGAATCGGAAAGCAAGCCGCAGCTTTCCACCAGCACCCGAACATTTTTGTTCGTCGCATAGCTGCACAGCTGTTCATACCGCTCTTTTGCCGCAGGCAAATCTGCCGGTACCGGATTTGGGTCGAGGGTCAGCAGAACCCGAACAAACGGGATGCCGTTTTGGGAGGCAAAGTCAATTTGATTTTTGCCTGCACCATCTGCTGTTCCCCTTCCCTGCTGCCCATCGGGTCCCCAATACGACCGAGGAAGCAATCATTGCGATTTCAATGCCCGCCTGTGCCAGCTGTGTGCGGGTCTTTTCCAGGTGCTCTGCATCAAAGATGGTAATTTTCATTGGGTCGATCTCATCTTCCACTCCGCGAATCTCCAGACCGTCGATTCCCATATCCTTTGCAGTCCCCAGTATCTCAGCCCAGTCCCATTGCGGACAGCCGATTGTCGAAAAACCTAATTTCATCGCAAAAATCCTTCCCTTCTCAAGTTGCCCGCGCGATGCCGCAGGCTGTTTGTGGACTATTTTATCACAATTTCCCGATGATTTCAACGCCGCTCTTCCAAGCTTTCACAAAACCTTCGCAAAAAAGAAAAAGGGAAGGGCATTTAAACACCTCTTCCCTGATTGTTTGCTAGTTTTCCCATTTTCGCAGCACCTTTCGTCCGCCTTCGCCGGTGGTGCCATCTGTTTTGTTATCCCGACTGTCGGAGCTGTCCTCCTCTTTTTGCTGCTCCTGCGCATCTTGCGCCACATACAGCAGTACAACATCGCTGCTGTCCTTTTTCATCTGTGTCCCTGCCTGCGGGTCGGTGCGAAAGATTTTCCCCTCGTCCACCGCCGGCTGGAGCCATTGATGATTTTATACTGTTTGTTCATCTCTCCAAGGATTGTGATTGCCTCCTCCGGTGTCTTTCCTACCAGCTGCGGCAACGGTTCGCTTGCAGAGCCTTTGCTGACATATAAGGTGATGGTGGTCTTGCGCCCGATGGTGGTTCCCGACTGGATCGACTGATTGGCAACCACACCCTTTGCAAATTCCTCGCTGTACTGTTCCATCGTTTCAAAGTAGTACCATGGCTCAAACTGGTCGGAGGCAAGCACCTCCGAGGCTTTTTTGCCGATAAAATTATCCACCTTATGTTGCTGCTGTTCGGTTCCTGAGGAAATTTGCACATTCTGCTCCTGCTGAGAAGCCGGCTCAGAGGCTTGATTCCAGTTACTGCTGATTGCACGGATGAGTCTGGGTGTCCCCAGCGCCAGCACCAACAGGGTTGCTGCCATCGTGACCACCAGATAGAAGCTTCCTTTTTTCATCCGAGTCTTTTCCTGCGGCGGATGCGGCTTGGGCTGCTCCTCCAGCAGCTCCTCCTTTGGAGGCAACACCGCAGTGGACTCCTGCGGCTGAAAGTGTACCGTATCCAGATGAACGGTTCGGTCGGTCAGGGTCGGCTGCTCCACCGTAAAAACTGCCGTATTGAAGTTGTTTCCTCCAGCATGGCAGCAATAAAAGCATCCATACTGTCAAACCGCTCTTCCGGCTTTAAAGCAAGCGCCCGATACAAAGCATCCGAAATATTCTGCGGAATCCTTTCATCCAGCAAGATTGGCTCCATCAGCCGATCCTGCTGCTGACGAACAGCCGCATCCGGCACTACAACACCGGTCAATACCCGGTAGGTCACCGCTGCGATCGAGTACAGGTCGGTCCAGCCGCCGCGCCAGCTTTCCGGCTGGTATTGCTCCGGTGCGCTGTATCCGGCAACCAGCTGCGGCTCCATCTCTCCGGTCGCAGTGCGCATCTCCAACAGAGAAAATCCGCGCCAGTAAACGCGGTTTTCTTCATCCAGCAGGATATTTTCCGGGCTGATGCCCTGATGGGTGATTCCTTTTTTATGCAGGGAAGAAAGGCTGTTGTACAACGGCAGCAGGTATTTTTTGCACGGCACCAGCATTGACGTCCGCCTGATTGTCTGAGTGTCTCCTCAAGGGTGCTGACTTGCAGATGCTCGCTTGCCACATAAACGGTGGCATTCTGCTCAAACAACTGAACAATGGGGATAAGGCAGCTGTTCTCCTTCTCCTGCTGCAAAATGCGGTAGAGGTCCTGAAAGGAGGCACGAAAATATTTGAACTCGGTGGCGTGCCCTGCCAAAGGCTGCAGAGCATCCGCATCATCGCAGCGGCAGGCAATACCCGCGGGGAAAAATTCCTGAAGCTGCACCACATCCCCTACGATGCAATCCTGTGCAAGATAGAAAATCCCCTCTCCGTTGCTTCCAAGACAGCGCACAATGCGATACTCTCCCACACGGCTGCCTTCCTCAAGCGGTCTTCGTTCTGCCTGCGTATTTTCGTTCATCTGCCTTCTCACCTCCCCTGCACTCCTATTATTGTAGCACCACTATAACAGTATTGCTCAAAAATGTCAAGTCATCATGCCGCTTTCCCGCTGAAAAAGGAAAAAATTTCAGAGTATCTTTACAATTCAACTGCCAACATCACCCCAAAAGCTGTCGGTTGCTGTCCGCTTTTCTTTTTTTTGCAGACTGCCTGTGTCCTGCGCGATTTCGTCCTCGATGCACACCTTGTACAGCGCTGCCTGCTTTGCGCGCACCTGCTCCATCAGCGCTTCCAGCAGGACCATCTGGTAAAATACCCGCTGCGGGAACACCTCGTCGGCAGCGTGCAGGGCGCTCAGCCAGTGCAGGGAAGGATTGCGCAGCAGCCATCCCAATTCAAACAAAAGCTCCCGGTCAAGGGTCAGTTCCTGACGGCTGCTTTTGTTTGCGCTGACACACAGGGCAAAGCGGCGCAGGCTGTCCAATCCGCCGACACACAGCCGCTCTTCGCCTGCCGGTCTGCCGACGGCTCCCTTTGCGCAAAATCTGTACTGCCAGCTGGCGCAGGCTCTCCTGCTCTGTCCGGTCGCCCACCAACTTGGAGCAGCGCTCCCACAACACCCTCCATCCCAATGGTACACTGTACCACTCCATAGCATCTGCCTGCTGCCCTGGGTAAAACAGCTGGGTGCTCAAATCTCCGCTGTGTGCGCCGATTGTGATCGGCTGCCTGGACCGCGCCTGTAAAATGCGTGCTGCCGCTCTTGCCTGCCTGCCGCTGCAAGCTGCACACAGCTGCACCCCTGTCGGCAGACGCTGCTCCAACCTCTTCCGACTGCCTGCCTCATAACGCAGCACACCATATCCCCAGAGGGTCGTGCTGCTGCAAAACAGCTGCTGTGCCAGCTGCGCCAGTCCTTCTGCTGCCTGCACGGTTTTGTCCACATCCAGACTGCCCTGTTCATTCAAAAAATCCTCTTGCACCTGCCTTCTCAACAGGCAGTAGCTTCCTTCCTGCCCGCTCTCCTGCACCGACAGCACCATCCGGTCGGTGTACAATCCGATGTTTGCCCTTCTCATCAATCCAAAAGCCTCCTTCGCATCATGCTGCCGTTATTCTTTCCATTTCCCGGTCTTTTTAATCAGCAAACGTTTCTGCTCCGTTTTCATTTGCCAAGGATTGTGGTATGATATTCTTATTTGATGTTATCTTTTGCTCCATAGAAAGGAAGGCTCATACAATATGAAGGTCCTGCTTACCGCCCTCAATTCCAAATACATCCATACCAATCTGGCTGTCCGCTACCTGAAGGAATATGCCGCACAACACGGCTACGGCTGTGAAATTGCCGAATACACCATCAACCAGCATCTTCCCGACATCCTTGAAGAGGTCTACCGCCGCTCGCCGGACGTCCTGTTGCTGTCCTGCTACATCTGGAACATCGGCATGATGATGGAGCTTGCTGAGGAGTACCGCCGCATCTGCCCGCAGACCATCATCCTAGCCGGTGGTCCCGAAGTCAGCTACAACAGCGCACAGCTTTTGCAGGAGCAGCCTGCCTTGGACGGCGTGCTGTGCGGGAGAAGGGGAAACCGCCTTTTTGGAGTACCTGCGCTTTCTCAACGGAGAGCTGCCCATCGAGCAGGTACACTCGCTGTGTTGGCGGGATAAAAACGGAACGATCCAAAGCAATCCTGCCGCCGAGCTGATGGACATGGCACAGCTGCCCTTTCCCTATCCCGACATCGACCAACTTAGCGGGCGCATCCTCTACTTCGAGTCGATTCGCGGCTGTCCCTTCCGTTGCAGCTACTGCCTGTCCTCGGTTGCCGGCAGGGTGCGCTATCTTCCTTTGAATTGACCTTCCAGCGGCTCCAGCGCTTTCTGGATGCCAGAGTACAGCAGGTCAAATTTGTGGACCGCACCTTCAACTGCTCCAAAGAGCACGCAATGGCAATCTGGCGCTATCTTGCCGAGCACGACAACGGGGTCACCAACTTCCACTTTGAGCTAACCGCCCATCTGATTGACCAGGAGATGATCGACTTTCTTTCTACCGTGCGGCAGGGACTGTTCCAGTTTGAAATTGGCGTGCAGTCCACTAATCCTGATACCATCCGTGAGATTCGCCGCACCACCGATACCGAGCGGCTGCTTGCCATCTGCCGCCAGCTGGACAAGCCCAAGAACATCCACCTGCACCTCGACCTGATTGCCGGTCTGCCGTATGAGGATTTGGAGAGCTTTGGACGCAGCTTCGACACCGTCATGCAGATTCGCCCGCAACAGATGCAGCTTGGATTTTTAAAGGTACTCAAAGGCTCGCTGATGGAACAGAAGGCACCGGAGTACGGGCTGGAGTACAGCCGCCGTCCACCCTTCACCTTCATCCGCACCCGATGGCTCGATTATCCGCAGCTGCTCCAACTCAAAGAGATGGAATCGGTGGTGGAGGACTATTACAACAGCGGACTGTTCGGCAATCAAATCGAATGGATGATCTCGCAGGAGGCTTCTCCCTTCTCCTTCTTCCCGGATTTTGGCGCCTGGAAGGTGGAACATCAGCTGCATCTGATTCCACAGGGGAATTGCTGAGCGCTGTACCACCCTTTGGGATTACTATTTTTCTCGTTACCCTGAGCGCGCCGAACAGGAAGGACTGCTGCACGACCTGTGCCTGTTCGACCTGTGCCTGCACACCAAGCCGCAAAAACTGCCCGAACGGGTCACCACCCAGGCAAACCTGCCCTACCGCGAAGCAATTCGCGCGCTGTTCCGCGACGAAGCACAGCTGCGCTGCCTGTTCGGAGAAGAAAACTTCCCTTCAGCACAGCCGTCAGGCGCACCTTCAAGTATTCTCCTTTGACCCGCAAACCCGTCAGCCGCGGCTGTGTGCCATGCTGTTTGATTATCACCGCCGCGACCTGCTGGGCAGGGCGAAGGTCACCGATGTCAGCGACTTGATTTTATAATAAGAAAAGTTATTTTAAATTGTATCGTTGCTTCGGCAGTTTTCCTCTTGTTTTCTTTTTGAAATATGGTATTATTGTACTGATTTCCTTTTTGTAGTATACAGCTTCTATGAGAACATTTTGCTTCTTAAACGAATTTTTCGTCAAAATTATAGTATATTCTCCAACTTTTCCGGCAAGTCTGGTAAAAACGTTCATTTTTGTTCTGCTTTTCAGAAAAAAGTGTCAGTTTGTGCTGGAATTTTTGCACAGTTTGTGATATGATTACAGTATAGATGTGAATTTTACCAAATCAAGATAATCCGTTTAAGCAAATTTACCGTGAATCAATCTTTATCATACAGGAGGAAGTGCTGTGAATAATACCGGTTTCTCAAAAGGTGACATTCTGGTCCCCAATGTTGAAAATATGACTGCGTGGAGTGTCATTGCTTGTGACCAGTACACCTCCCAGCCGCAGTATTGGCGCGAGGTGGAAAAGTTTGTGGGAACCAAACCTTCCACCTTAAACATGATGGTGCCGGAAATCGACTTCACCAGCACCGACCGGAGCAGCACATTGCCTCCGTTAACCGCGCCATGCGCACCTACCTGCGCCGACATCTGTTCAGCGAGGTACACGATTACATCTACACCCGCCGTATCCTTTCCAACGGCAAGGTCCGCTGCGGACTGATCGGCGTCATCGATCTGGAGCAGTATGAATTCAATCCGGCTCCCGCACCACTGTTCGTGCGACCGAAGGGGTCATCCAAAACCTTATCGAGCCAAGACTGAACATCCGCGATGTCGCTCCGCTCGAGGTGTCCCACACCATGCTGCTGATTGACGACCGTGAAAATGCCGTCTTTGCTCCGCTCGAGCAGCAGACCCAGCAGATGCAGCAGCTGTACTCCTTCGATTTGATGAAGGACAGCGGCAGCATCAGCGGCTATCTGGTTACCCCGCAGCAGTCCGAGCACATCGACCGCACACTTTCTTCCCTTGCCAACATCGACTGGATGGAAGAAAAATACGGCATCACCGACAAGGGCATCCTGGTCTATGCAGTAGGCGACGGCAACAACTCGCTGGCAACTGCCAAGCTGCACTATGATAACCTCAAGCGCACCCTCTCCCCGCAGAAGCTGCAAAATCATCCTGCACGCTACACCTTAGCAGAGATTGTCAACCTCAACGACCCATCCTTCGACTTTGAGCCAATCAACCGAATGGTGTTCGGCGTAGATACCGCAAACTTCCTGCATCAGCTCAGCCGGATGCACCGCATCTCCTTCACGCCGCAGGAAGGTCAGCAGTATTTTGACTGCGTCATCGGCAACGAAACCACCCGCATCTGGATTGCCGACCCATCCTCCAACGTGGTCACCGGCACCGTACAGAATTTTATCGACCACTATATCCGCGAATTTTTCCGGCAAGGTGGACTATGTCCATGGGGAAACCATCGTGCGCAAGCTGGCAGCCCAGGTGGACAACATCGGCATCCTCTTCCCGCCAATTCCAAAGCAGTCGCTGTTTGAAACCATCCTGATTGACGGCGCCCTGCCGCGCAAGACCTTCTCGATGGGTACCGCAGCAGACAAACGTTTCTATCTGGAATGCCGCAAAATCAAACCGTAAAATCATCCTAATCCCCGAGTCTGCGACTCGGGGATTTTTTATCCTCCAAAAATTCCGATTGATTTTTTTCTATTTTCCCTCGCTTGTACTGCTTCACCATCCATGATAAAATAATATCAGGAACCATCAACAGGAGATGGTCCCTGCCGCATCGAATAAAACAAGGGGGATTTTTGTATGGAATATGAAGGTCAAATCTGCCGTCCGCCGATGGAGCGCTCCTCTTATATGCTTCCCGTAGCGGTAGGCTGCTCTTACAATCGCTGTACCTTCTGCACGCTGTTCAAGCACCTTCGTTACAGACCCCTGCCCATAGAACAGGTGGAGCAGGAGCTCAAGCGGGTCAGCGCAGCAGGAGGCAATCCGGTGCAGATCTTTTTGGGCGACGGCAACGCCTTTGGCATGGAAACCGACCATCTGCTGCACATCCTGGAGCTGATACACCGCTACTTTCCCGGCTGCCGGATGGTCAATATGGATGCCACCGTCACCAACATCAGCCAAAAAGTCGGACGAGGAACTGCGGCTGTTGTACGACCAGGGGTGCGTAGGCTCTATCTTGGCATCGAAAGCGGGCTGGACGATGTGCTTTCCTTTACCAAGAAGGACCACAACCTCCAACAGGCGTACTGTCAAATCGAACGGATGAAAAACGCCGGCATGATTTTCAACGCCCACATCATGACCGGCATTGCCGGAGCGGGCAGAGGAACGGAAAATGCACAGCAGACCGCTCTGTTTTTTAACCGCACCCAGCCGGAACGCATCATCAACTTTTTCTTTTCCTCAACCGGCGCGCGCCGCTCTTCCGTGATTACCAGGCAGGACGCTTTACTCCTGCCAGCGAACTGGAAAATCTGATGGAGGACCGACTGCTGGTTTCCCTGCTTCAGGTTCCCGGTCTGCACTACGATGGGATGCACGATATGCTCAAGGTCCGTGTGCGCGGAACCCTGCCGCAGGGCCGCGAAAAGATGCTGAAAAAATTTGACGAAGCTATCTCCCACTGGCAAACACAACCGCCGGTCTACGCTGTTTTAGGAGAGGAACACACCTTTTCCAGCAACGAGATTTCCACCGACCAAAGCGCATAACAAAACACACAAAAGGACATCTCCTATTCGGAGATGTCCTTTTTACTGAAAATTTTTACAGATTACAGGATGTCGTATGCGCCGTCGCACTGTGCTACAACTGCGCTGTTGTAGAACGCGCTTCCATGCCTGCGATCATATAATCGAGGTCAAGCACACCGGCTGTTTCATAGCTGGAATGCATCGCAAGCTGTGCCATACCGATGTCCACGGTGTTGAGGGAAACGTGGGTGTTTGCAATGTTGCCCAGAGTAGAACCGCCTGCAACGTCCGAACGGTTGACAAAGTGCTGGTACGGTACGTTCTTTTCTTCGCACATCTTCTGGAAGATTGCCGAAGAAACTGCGTCGGTGGTGTACTTCTGGTTTTGCGTTGTGTTTAATTACGATACCCTCGTTGAGATAAACCGGGTTGGTCGGGTCGGAGATTGCCGGATGGTTTGGATGCAGTGCGTGTGCGTTGTCTGCCGACAGCATGAAGCTGGAAGCAACTGCGGTGTGATACTGCTCCTCGGTGCGTCCCAGGTTTTCATTGATGCGGTGCAGAATGTCATACATAAAGGTGGAGTTTGCGCCCTGCTTGGTGCTGCTGCCAACCTCTTCGTTGTCAAAGATGGCGCAGACCGATACGCTCTGGCTGTTTTCTCCCTTCAGGAATGCCTTCAGAGAGGAGAATGCACATTCCAGGTCGTCCAGTTTTGCACAGGACATATACTCGTTGTGCGCACCCCATACAGTAGGAGCGGTGCGGTTGTACAGGAACAGGTCGGTGGAGATGATGTTCTCCTCTGCGGTTCCGCAAGCCTCTGCAACCAGCTTATTGAAGGTGTCCTTGGAAGCAGCATCGCCGTACAGCGGCAGGAGGTTGACCTGTGGGTTGTATTTCATACCGTCGTTGACGGTGCGGTCCATGTGGACAGCCAGATTTGGGATGACCAGCAGGTCGCGGTCGATGTTGAGCAGTTTAGTTGCAACACCGGTTTCGGTCTTGACCAGCGCACGACCGGCAATCGACAGCGGACGGTCAAACCAGGTGGAATAAATCATGCCGCCGTAGCGCTCGGTGTTCAGCTGAACATATTTGCCCTTGACCATCTGCTCCGGGTGATCTTTGATCTTGAAGGTCGGGGAATCGCTGTGGCTGGCAACGATGTGGAAGGATTTGAAGTCTTTGGTTGGAACCTTGAATGCGATGACAGAGGAAAGATTGCGGGTCACAAAGTATTTTCCGCCCTCTTTGATCTGCCAGTTTTTGTTTTCGCACAGCTCCTCAAAGCCCTGCTCGGTCAGCTGTTTTTTACATTTTCGATGACATGAAAACAGCTTGGGGATTGCTGAATAAAGTCGAATAATTCCTGTACGTGCTCTAAAGCCATAAGAATCTTCCTTTCCGGTATTTTATCATAATCTGAACAAAACAATGGTAGTAAAGACCTTCCCCTCAGTAAAAATTGCCGAAGTTCCAGACAACTTCATTATAAAAGGTTTCCCCTTTTCTGTCAACAGCGACTTGACTGTAAACGGCAGAATTTCCCAACTGTCAAACAAACAGAGAAACGCCGCCTTCCGGTTTTGGCTTTGCAGCGCAGCCGGAAGACGGCATCTCTCACAGGATGGACTTTCTATCAAATGGTAAACGGGAAATCAATTTTATCTTTTTTGGAAATGACGGTCGCCGCCAGTGCGGACACAGCTGCTGCCGCTGCTGCCAGTGCCAGATGGTCCTCGGCTCCGGTGTCCGGGTTGGTCTTATCTACGCCGCCTGCCTGGTAGTCCTGATTTTCGGAATAAGAGTCATTCTGACCGTCATTTTGACTGCCACTCTGGCTGCTCTGGTTATTCTGGTTGGTATTCTCCGAAGGAGCCTGCTGGGTGCCGGCAGCTTTCATCCACCAGGGTGCCGTCTGCAATCGCCTTGTCGGTGATAACAAATCTGCCCAGGTTTTTGGTCTGGAAGGAAAGGGTCTGTGAGTCCAGATCGACCGTTGCATCCAGCTGGTGCAGTCTTCCCTGCAAATAACGGTAGACATAGAACTGACCGCCAAAATCCTCCATCTCCTCCGACAGGTCGATGGTCATGGTACCGGTAAAATCAAATGCCGGTCCGCCCGGGAAGGAGATGTATTTGAAGTTCTGGTCCTCAAACTTGGAGGACACCTCCTTGATGGCGCGCTCGTTGTGCAGCAGATTGAGCGATTCCTGACCGGAAACCCGCACCTGATAGCTCCACAGACCATTGGTAAAGGTCACCTTGCCGCCGTCGGCAGCTTTGTCCAGCTGTTCAAACTGCTTGGTGGTGATGACCGGAGCATCTGCTGCAACAAAGACCGAGCCGCCGTCCTCCACATCTGCCAGCGCTTCATCGGGGATGGTTGGATAGCCTACGGTCATCTCCGCCTGCACGCTTCCCACGGCTTTTCCGTTGGAGCGTTTGACTGCCTTGACCGTTCCTTCCACTTCGGTCTGTGCAGTCGGCCAGCCTGCCTGCGCGGTCACCTCCAGCTGATAGCGGTCGCCTTCCTTCTCTACCTCAAAGGACGAGAGGACCGAACGTCCGTTTTTGGTTTCTGCACGCAGCCGCAGGTCCTCCAGATGTTCGTCGGTCAATGGGACCAGCTTGCCATCCTCCTGCTCCAAGTAGAGCGGATAGGTGTAGCTCTGACCCGGCTGGATGAGCTGTTCAAAAGTTTCTTCGCCAAAGCTGAGTTTGAGCGACTCGTCCGACATCACGTTGACGGCATCTGCCTGTCGTGCAAAGGCGGTCACGCTCATGGCAGACATCGCGCAGGCTGCTAAAAAGATGGATACAAATTTTTTCATGGTAATTCCTCCTGAGAATGTTTGATTTACTTTTGTCCTGTCGTTTGTGTCCTGACGCTATTATAGATGTCGTACTCTCTTTTTTCAACCGGTGGATTCTTCCAGCCTTGCCTTTTTAGTTGTACAAAATATCTTTCTTTTGTGTATTTTCTCTCTTGTTTTTATATCATTTGCTCTGTTTTCAGAAATTGGATGATTTTTAAAATACTTTTTCCGGTTTTTCTGCCAGCAGCTGCCCCTGTATACAGCCGCTGGTAATGCCGGTGCATCTTTCCACCGGTCTGCTTCTGCCGTTTTGCCTGCTCCTGATGCAAAAGGCGGGCCGCAACGGGCTGTTTTGCCGCCTGTCGGGCATCTCCTTTCAAAATACAAATCATCAGTATATGCTGCTTGCTGCGCTTTGTTTCCTGTGTACAGGCACAAAATCCCCTTTCCTCCATAAGCTGTTAGCAGGCAGGAGCCTTACCGCACCGATAAAAAACAGTTTGGATGTTTAACCGCGCCCTTTGCCGGTTACAATAACAGGGAAGCAAAATCCAACAAAATCTCGGAGTGTGATCATTGTGAAACGTGGAGATATTTACTATGCGGACCTGAGTCCTGTGGTCGGCTCGGAGCAGGGCGGTGTACGACCGGTACTTATCGTGCAAAATGACATCGGCAACCGGTACAGTCCAACGGTCATCGCTGCTGCCATCACCAGCCAGACCGATAAGAACAAGCTGCCCACCCACATCGAGCTGGATTGCAAAAGCTGCGGGCTTTCCAGAGATTCCATCGTGCTGCTCGAGCAGATTCGCACCATCGACAAGCGCCGTCTGCGCGAAAAGATGGGTTCGCTGGATGCCGGTGCGATGTCGCAGGTCAACAAAGCCCTGTCCATCAGCTTTGGGCTGGGCAAAAACCGCTGACATCCGGCTTTCGGATGAGCGTGCTGCCCGACTTTAAAAAAATTGCCCAAAAAAAGAGTTGCATTTTTCACTGGAGAGATGTATAATGATACCACAATCAAAAATCGACAGGGGAGCTTTGTACAGCAGGCTGAGAGGAAGTAATCAAACTTCGACCCTTTAACCTGATGCGGATAATGCCGCCGTAGGAAGTTTGCAAACTTGCTGTTTTTAAACGGAGACACCCAATCGGGCGTCTCCTTTTTTTTGTGTTCCAAGGCGCCTTGCTCCTCTGTCGAACCCATTAAGGAGTGGTCATAATGAAAAAACAAACATCCGTAAATTGTCCATCGCAGGCATCTTCTGCGCAGTTGCCGTAGTCGGCAGCTTCTTCTCCTTCCCGGTCTTTGCCAGCAAATGTGCGCCGGTGCAGCACATGGTCAACATCCTGTGCGCGGTGCTGCTGGGTCCCTGGTATGGGGTCGGGGTCGCCTTTTGCGCCAGCCTGCTGCGCAACCTGCTGGGTCTGGGCAGTCTGATGGCTTTTCCGGGCAGTATGTTTGGCGCACTGCTGTGCGGCATCACCTTCTCCAAATGCAAAAAATCATGCCCACCCTGCTGGCAGAGGTGTTCGGCACCTCCATCCTGGGCGGACTGTGCGCCTATCCGGTTGCCATCCTGCTGATGGGACAAAGTGCAGCCGGGCTTGCCTTTTATGCCTACATCATCCCTTTTTGGTGTCCACCGCCGGCGGAGCAGTTTTGTCTGGCATTTTGCTGTACACCTTGCAGCGGGCAGGCGTGTTAAAAAATATGCAGGCACAGCTTGCCCGATAAAGGAGGTCGCTATTTTGCTTTCCACCTGTCTTGCCAATCTGCATGAAAAATCCCCGCTGGTTCACAGCATCACCAATTTTGTCACCGTCAACGACTGTGCGAATCTCCTGCTTGCCTGCGGCGCACGTCCCATCATGGCAAGCGACCCGCAGGAGGCAGCCGAAATCACCGCTGCTGCCGATGCGCTGAACATCAACATCGGCACACTCAACCATCTGCTTGTCCCTGCCATGCTGGATGCCGGTCGAACTGCCAACCGGCTTGGCATCCCGGTCCTGCTGGACCCGGTCGGGGTTGGAGCCTCCTCCCTGCGCAGGCAGACGGTTGCACAACTGCTCAAAGAGCTGAAGTTGACCGCCATCCGCGCAAACGCTTCGGAAATCCGTGCGATTGCCCGATTGGAGCAGGCACAGCCCAGCGGTCCCAGCGCCGGTGTGGATGCGCTTCCCGGTGACCTTGTCACAAAAGAGCAGCTTGGGCAGAATATCGCTTGCCAGACAGTTGGCAGAAAAACTTGGCTGCATCATCCTCCTGACCGGTCCGGTGGACATCGTCACCGATGGAAAAAAGCGGTGTGCATCTACAACGGACACCTGATGATGAGCCGCATCACCGGAGCAGGCTGCCAGCTGTCCGCCCTGACCGCCGCCTTTTTGGCTGCCAATCCCGATTCCCCTGATGCCGCGGCTGCTGCCGTCTGCACCATGGGACTGTGCGGGCAGCTTGCCTTTGAACGAATGAAGCCCGGCGACGGCAATGCCAGCTTTCGAACTTATTTGATTGATGCCGTCTTTTGTATGACTCCCGAACAACTGCAAAGAGGTGCTGATTATGAAATTCGATAGAAATTCCCTGCTGCTGTACGCGGTCACCGACCGCAAATGGACCAGCCCGCAGGTTAGTCTGTATGACCAGGTCTGCGCTGCCATCGACGGCGGTGTCAGCTGCGTGCAGCTGCGCGAAAAGCAGCTGGATGAATCTGATTTTCTTGCACAAGCCCGGCTCATCGGCAAGCTCTGCCGCGCCCGTCGGGTCCCCTTCATCATCAACGACAATGTGGAACTTGCCCTGCGCTGTCAGGCAGACGGTGTCCACATCGGTCAGGACGACATGGATGCACAGCAGGTGCGCAAGCGCATCGGAGAACAGATGATTCTCGGCGTTTCGGCGCACAATGTTGAGGAGGCACGCACCGCCTTTCAAAATGGCGCAGACTATCTGGGCGCGGGCGCTGTTTTTCCACCTCCACCAAAAACAACGTCACCACCCTACCGCTGGACACCCTTCGGGAAATCTGTTCCTCGGTTGAGCTGCCCGTTGTTGCCATCGGCGGCATCGACCGTAGCAACATCCTCAAACTCAAAGGCACCGGTGTTGCCGGAGTTGCAGTGGTATCCGCCATCTTCTCACAGCCCGACCCCTGCCAGGCTGCCCGAGAGCTTGTTGCACTTTCCCGACAGATCATCCCATAGCCAAACCAGCGACAGATTGGGGCACCACCTTCTGCCGCTTTATAAAAAAATAATGCTACAAAGGAGAATAACCCATGAAAACAGCATTATCCATCGCCGGAAGTGATTCCAGCGCAGGCGCCGGTATTCAGGCTGACATCAAAGCCATGACGATGAACGGTGTATATGCCACCACGGCAATCACCGCACTCACCGCGCAAAACACGACCGGCGTCCGAGCCATCATGGAGGTTACTCCGCAATTTCTTGCCCAGCAGATTGACGCAGTCTTTGAGGACATCCGTCCCGATGCCGTCAAAATCGGGATGATTTCTTCCCCGAGCTGGTGAACACCATTGCGGAGCGACTGCATTTTTATCATGCGCAAAATATCGTCGTCGATCCGGTCGTTGTTGCGACCAGCGGTTCGGTCCTTGCCCGTTCCGAAGCAGTCAGCCTGCTCAAAAGCGTTCTTCTGCCTATGGCGACGGTCATCACCCCAAACATTCCCGAAGCACAACTGCTTTCGGGAATCGAAATCCACTCCTCTCAGCAGATGCAGCAGGCTGCCCGCATCATCAGCGAGGAATGTGGGTGCGCAGTCCTGTGCAAAGGCGGTCACAGCATCAGTGATGCAAATGACCTGCTGTATGCCGACGGAGAAACCACCTGGTTTTACGGCAAGCGCATCCAAAATCCCAACACCCACGGCACCGGCTGCACCCTTTCCAGCGCCATTGCCGCCCACCTTGCTTTGGGAGAGGATTTAAAAACCGCCATCCAAAAATCCAAGGAATATATCTCGCAGGCACTTGCTGCCATGCTGGACCTTGGTCACGGAAGCGGTCCGTTGGACCATGCCTTTATTTTGAGGAAAGACTCGCTGCAATAGAAAGGAGAACAAAACAATGGAACGAAATTACACAACACAGATGGACGCCGCCCGCCGCGGCATAATCACCCCGGAGCTGGAGACAGTCGCCCGCAAGGAGCAGATGCGTGTGGAGGAACTTTTGCCGCTGGTTGCCTGCGGTAAGGTGGTCATCCCTGCCAACCGCCTGCACACCTGCATCGACCCGGAGGGCATCGGCTCGACGCTTCGCACTAAAATCAACGTCAACCTGGGCGTTTCCCGCGACTGCAAAGACTATGATGTCGAGATGCAGAAGGTAAACTCTGCCATCGAAATGGGTGCAGAAGCCATCATGGACCTGTCCAGCCACGGCGACACCCAGCCCTTCCGCCGCAAGCTGACCGCAGAATGTCCTGCCATGATCGGCACTGTGCCGGTTTACGACAGCGTCATCCACTACCAGAGGGATTTGGACACCCTGACTGCGCGCGACTTCATCGACGTGATTCGTCTGCACGCAGAAGACGGTGTGGATTTTGTCACCCTGCACTGCGGCATCACCCGCAAGACCATCGACCAGATTCGCAAGCACAAACGCAAAATGAATATCGTTTCCCGCGGCGGCTCTCTGGTTTTTGCCTGGATGAGCATGACCGGAGAGGAAAATCCCTTCTATGAGTATTATGATGAGATCCTGGACATTTGCCGGGAGTACGATGTGACCATCTCCCTGGGCGACGCCTGCCGCCCCGGCTGCCTTGCCGATGCCACCGACGTCTGCCAGATTGAAGAGCTGGTCCGCCTGGGCGAACTGACAAAGCGGGCATGGGAAAAGGACGTGCAGGTGATGGTGGAGGGACCGGGACACGTGCCGATGGACCAGATTGCCGCCAACATGAAGGTGCAGCAGACCATCTGCATGGGTGCTCCTTTCTATGTGCTGGGTCCACTGGTGACCGACATCGCTCCCGGCTATGACCACATTACCGCTGCCATCGGAGGCGCTATCGCCGCGATGAACGGCGCTGCCTTCCTGTGCTATGTCACTCCTGCCGAGCATCTTGCTCTGCCTAACCTCGACGACGTCAAACAGGGCATCATCGCCAGCCGCATTGCCGCCCATGCCGCGGATATTGCTGGGGGCGTCCGCGGCGCCCGGGAAATTGACGATAAAATGGCAGATGCCCGCCGTGCGCTCGACTGGGAGGCACAGTGGGCTTGTGCCATTGACCCACAGACAGCAAAAGCCATCCGCGACGACCGTTCTCCCGAGCATGACGACAGCTGTTCGATGTGCGGCAAATTCTGTGCTGTACGAAGCATGAACAAGGCGCTCAACGGCGAACATATCGACATCCTGTAAGGGCTGCAAAAGGGACGAAAGAGAAAATTCTCTTTCGTCCCTTTTTTTATCGGGAATCCAGTTATTTCATCTCCTGCACCGATTTTGCCACGCTGTGGGTAATCGGTGTCCACTGGACATTTTTGAACAGTGCGACAATCGAGATGGGAACATAGGTAAAGATGAATACCGGGAAGGTAAAGGTATACAGCACCTTTTTGTAAGCCGGCGCCTTAATCTGCTTCCACTCGGTGATGGTGGTCAGCACACCCATCGCAAAGAGGATGACGTAGAAATTGACAAAAGCAAAAAGAACCGATTTTCCTGCCAGCACCACCATCGTGTTCACATAGTGCGGCTGGAGCAGCGCTGTCACCAGAAAAGCAAGGTTCATCGCCAGACACGCCAGCGAAACCAGCGATGCCGGAGCAATGGTCATCAGCATATCGTAGCAGGCGAAGGTGTTTTCCTTTTTGTGGAACAGATTTGCAATCAACGCCTTGCCATACTTCCAGTTGACCTGATAAAAACCCTTGGACCAACGCATCCGCTGGATCCACGACTGGCGGAAGGTTTCCGGCTGTTCGTCGTACAGCACAGCCGTTCCGCAATAGCCAATCTTTTTTCTCCTTCGATTGCGTTGACAATGGAAAATTCGATGTCTTCGGTGAGCAGGTGGAACTTCCATCCGCCGTACCGGCGCACAATCTCGCTGGAAATCAAAAATCCGGTGCCGGAGATGGCGCAGTTGGTTCCCAGCATCATGCGGGCATTGTTCAGATACTTTGCCTCGCGCAGAAACCACAGCGAATATCCTGCGGTAATCCAGTTGGTCGCATAGTTTTTCGAGTTGCGGTAGCTGGTGATGACCCGATAGCCCTGCGAGAAGGTCTTGTTCATCTCCTCGATGTAGTGTTCATCCAGCAGATTGTCCGCATCAAACACCAGAAAGGCATCGTGATATTGATTTCCATAATCCTGCGCAATGCGGTGGAACGCAAAATCCAGCGCGTATCCTTTGCCCACCTGCTGCGGATTGCAGCGCTCATAGACCACAGCGCCCATCTCCCGCGCAACCTGCGCGGTGTCGTCGGTGCAGTTATCCGCAACCACAAAGATGTCCACCAGCTCACGGGGATAACTCTGCTCCTGAATGCTTCGAATCAGATTCGGCAGCACCACCCGTTCATTGCGCGCAGCAATGACCACGCCAAAACGGTGCAAAAACCGCAGGCTGCTGTGGGGTGTTGTCCTTTTGAACAGGACAACCAGGACATATACGAATTGATACAGGTAGCATACGGTCAGAAGTACAAATACAAACAGATTGATATGCCATATGTATTCTTCCATCTCAAAAACTCTCCATTCCTTTTTACAGAATTCGTATTTTAATCATACGATTATAGAGTATACCATGAATATGAAAAAAACAACGACTTATTGTTAAATATTTTACATATTCCTAACATTTCAGCTTTTTGGAAGAAATAAAAATCCATTACAGAAAAAAGAAATATGTGTTTTGACCAAAAAGAAAAGGAAGGTTTTTGTCGAATCCTTCAAATGCTTTCCTGCTTTCTTTTATATTTTTTGCAAATTTGGCTCGCAAGTTTTTAAATCGCTTAATAATGTGCATCATGTGGAACAGCCGCACCAGTGAAGAAACAATTAAAACCCCCACCGCCAGTGCACCGGCAATGGCAAAGGTGTGGATACCGGTTTCGATAAACTGGGAGGTCTGCCCGGAAACACAGTACTCCATCGTGTAATAGATACCGCCTCCCGGCACCAGCGGCAGGATGCCGATGGTCAGAAAACCGGTGACCGGCGCTTTGAACACCCTTGCCATCACCTCGGCATAGGCAGAAACGATGATGGTAGAAATCAGATACTGTGCCAAATCGTTGCCCAAAAAGCCGCAGGCGACATAAATCACCCAGCTGAGCATCCCGCCTGCCGCCGCTGCAAGCATGTGGGGAATCTTGTGAAATTTAAAAATCACACAGAAGGACAGGCAAGCCAAAAAGGTATAGATAAATACCGGAATGTGTTCACTCATTTTCCCATCTCCTCCTTTTCATCAGATTCCGGGGAAGAAGTATCGTAGGGTGGAAATTGCGATACCGGCGCCCAGTGCGATACCGATGGCGACCATCAGCGACTCTACCAGCTTGATGATGCCGGCAATCAAATCGCCGCCCAGATGTCCCGCATCACGTTGGTGATGGCAATTCCCGGAACCAGGTTCATCAACGTACCGATAATCATCTTGTCATAGCGGACGGTCCAGCCCATTGCCGTCGTCCCAGCGAAAGCCCTGCCACCAGCGCACTGCCAAAGATGTTCTGGAAAAAGCTGTTGGTATGAAAGTTTCCCAAAGGGACAATAATAAGAACAAAAGGATGCCGATGAAGAAGGAAGCAATGCTGTCAGGGAAAAATCCGCCATAAAACAGGGTGAAGGATGCCGAGATGGAGGCGGTGAAAAACATATTGGTCCAGAAGGAGTAATCCTTTTTATTCATGATTGCTGCCAGCTTCTGCTGGATGACCGGCAGTTCCGGTGTTTCTGCGCAGATGTGCCGACACAGGTTGTTGAGCTGGTCGATGCGGTCAAAATCCAGACCGGCGGAGCGGTTGCGCTTGAGTCGGGTCAGTGCATGACCAGTTTCATCGTTGATGGTTACAATGATGCAGGAAGGGATGGAAAAGACCTCCGCCTCGGGAAAGCCGTATGCTTCCAGCATCCTGCGGATGGATTCCTCCACCCGGTAGATCTCCGCACCGCTTTGCAGCAGCCTCCAGCCGATTTCTGTTGTTATTTCCAGCAATTCGTCGTTGTTCATCCGCCATCATCCTCTATTATCATAAATTGATTCGAATTCGTTTGCATTTTCTCAAAAGCGGCGGTCAAGCCGCCAACTTTGAGTATTATAACACACTCCTCGCCTCTTTCCTACTGCTTTTTCTGCACAAACCTTCTTCTTTTGCAAAATTCTTCCCTGTTTTTTACTGTTTTGCCCTCGATTCACAAAAGTTTGGAAAAGCAGCATTTCTTTTTAGAAAAAAGATGCTATAATGGATTCGCTGTGTATACTGCTTTCATCAATCTACGTCAGGAGAATTTGCTTGAACAAATACTGAAACTGATTTCAAACACTTTGATTTTTGCCATCGGCACCTTCAGCTCAAGGTGCTGGTGTTTCTTTTGATGCCGCTGTATACCTCAGTGCTCTCAGAAGCAGAATATGGCACGGTCGACCTGATGGTGCAGGTGGGCAACTTTTTTGCTGCCGCTGGTTTCCTGTGGCATCATCAACGGTATCATCCGCTTTGGTCTGGACAAGTACTACAAAAGAGCGACGTCTTCACCACCGGCTTTCTGACCATTCTGGGCGGATTTGGCATTCTGCTGGTGCTGGAGCCACTGCTTTGTCATATCTCCTACCTAGGAGACAACACCATGATGATCTATGTCTTTGTGCTGATGTCCTCCATGCGCTCCCTGTGCTCGCAGTTTGTGCGGGCAAAAGGGTATGTCAAGCTGTACGCCTTGGATGGCATCCTCTCCACTGCCACCACCATCTTCTTCAATGTACTGTACCTTGTGGTGCTCAAATGGGGAATCAACGGCTATATTCTGGCAATGATTTCGGCGGACACCCTTTCCACCCTCTTTTTGTTCTATCTTGCCGGTCTGCACCGGTATCTGCACCTGCGTGGATTGGACCTGCGCACCTCCAAAGAGATGTTGCGATACTCGATTCCTTTGATTCCCAACTCTATCTTCTGGTGGATCAACAACATGGCAAGCCGTTATCTGATTGCTTATTTTCTGGGCACCACCGAGAACGGTCTGTTTGCCGTCGCCTACAAAATCCCGACGGTCATCGTGCTGATGTCCAATATCTTCATGGACGCCTGGCAGATGTCCGCTGTCAGCGACGTCCCCAAAAAAACGGGCGCAGTTTTTCACCCGCGTCTTTGTCTGCTACCAGGGCGCTGCTGTCTACCGCCGCTTCCGGCTTGATTCTGTTCTCGAAAGTTATCACCAAGGTGCTGGTCGCCGACTCCTACTACATTTCTGGAAATACATCCCGCTTCTGCTGATTTCGACCATTTTCTCCTGTATGTCCACCTTTTTTGGGCAGCGTATATATGGTGGAGAAAAAAGAGTATGCTCAACTTCATCACAACCGGTGCAGGCGCTGTGCTCAACGTTCTGCTCAACCTCTTCTTTATCCCTATCTTTCAGGTCAACGGCGCTGCATTTGCCACTTTGACAAGCTATGCAGTGGTTTTTGTCCTGCGCGCATTGGACACCCACCGCTTTATCGATGAAATTTCACCCGATGCGTCTGACCTTCAATGTTGCTGTCCTGCTTTTGCAGGCGTTTCTGATGATTTTTGAAGTCAAGGGTGGATTGCCTGGGAAATATTGCTGACTGCCCTGATGCTGGTCATCAATATGGGCGCGCTGTGGTCCACGGTCCGGCAGGTACTTTTTTAAACGCCGCTCTCCGGCACCCTCTCCTCAAAAACACGAAAATTAAAAAAAGCCTCATCTGTCTTTATCAAAATCCAAGACAGATGAGGCTTTATTTGTAAGCGATCAGATACCCGTTATTCCCACAATATTTTAAAACTTTTTGTTTAGCAGCTTCGTTTAGCGATGGTATTCCTGAACTGCTGCTTTCAGCTCAGCCAATTCTTCTTCGCTGACCGACTCTCTGGAAATGAACGAAAGGATAAAATCCTTCGAAGAACCAGCAAAGATGCGGTTGCACAGATTTTCCAGCTCAGACTGCTGTACCTGCTGTTTGGTAACCAGCGGGGTGACGATAAAACCTGGCTCCCTGTCTCTCCAGCGCTCCGCGGAGGGTCAATCTTTTAATCACCGTGTAGGTGGTGTTCTTCTTCCAGTGAAAAGCATCCAGAGAATAAGCCGCCAGTGCGGAGGCAGAGATTGGGCATGCTCCCAAATATACTCCATCAATGGATATTCCGCTTCAGAAATTTTAACACAGTTCATTCCAACACAACCTTTCTTAGAAAAGCAATCGGGTCTATATCACTAAAATAAGCCTACCATTTTAGTTGCCCTGTGTCAATCGGTAATCTAAAAAACTTTAAAAATGTTTACAAATTCGTGGAATTTTTCTTGCTTCGCTTTTGCCTATTTTTCACCTATAGAACAAAAAAATCACACATTTTTATCTTTTGCGACATTCCTCTTGTCCGATTCATGTAACAAAATCAACTATTTGGTCTTGGCAAACATCTATACCCAGTAGTAGCTTCCGCTCTCATCCTTCGCTCTGCCAAAGCCGACCTTGGTGTATTTTTCGTTTAAGATATTCGCCTTGCGTCCCTTTGACTCCATCCAGGACTGCATGGTGGACTGTACGGTCTTCTGTTTTTCGTTGATATTTTCTCCCCACCGGGATTAGCTGACGCCCGCATCATCCAGCGCTGTCTTGGATTTCTTTCCGTTTGGACGGGTGTGGTCATAGGATTGTTTGCACTCGTTTGCGCGGCGCTGTGCTGCTTTGCCAATCTTCTTGTCCAGCTCCAAAGGAGCAACTCCCGCCTTCTTACGGGCAGCGTTGACACTGTCCAGCATCTCCTGCTGCCAACTCTCCTCGTCCTTCTCCTTGTCTTTTTGCTTTTGGTCGTCCATTCACCCTGTTCGGTTTTCATCCCCTCCGGCACCCTTCTCAACGCCGCATGGGTGTGGATGGGAGCAAGGGTCATCAGTATCAGTGCCGCCGCCAGCCCTGCCATTCTTCTGTTCATTCCCGCTTCTCCTCATTCATAATTTGTTTTGTTTTAGGGATATGGTTTGGCAATACTTCCATGTTAAAATAAAGTTACATTCTTCCCCATTATAAACGATTTCTCATTTCTTTTCAATCGAGCTGTTCATTTATCTTTCACTTATCATTTATCAATCTGACAGGAGGTCACCCGTTATGCTCTATCAAACCAATGCTTTGAAGAACTTTTGTTTTACCGATAGTCCCCCTGGACCGTGAGCAGAAAAAACAGGCAATCAAGCAGCAAGCTGCCCGACTGGAAAAGTTGCAGCTACTGGTCAAACAGAGCGCCCTTCCGGTCATTGTGCTGGTGGAAGGTTGGGGTACTGCCGGAAAGGGCAGCCGCATCGCTTCGATGATTGCACCGATGGACCCACGCTTCTTTGAGGTCATCTCGGTGCCCAGTCCCACACCGAGGAGCTTGCCAAGCCGTTTTTGTACCGTCACATGAAAAACATCCCGGAAAACGGCAAATTCCTCTTCCTCGATTCCGGCTGGATGGACCAGACCATCCGCGAGTATCAGTCGGGCAGCTTCTCGATCAAGGAGTACGAGCGCCGTCTGGAGGAAATCTGCGTCTTTGAACGCCAGCTGTGCGACAACGGCTACCTGTTGGTCAAACTGTTTTTGCACATCGGACAGGAGGAGCAGCACAAACGCATCCAGCATCTGCTGAAAAATCCGGACACCGGCTGGCGGGTCAGCGGGACGACCACTGGCAGAGCCGTCACTATGAGCAGTGCCTTGCTGACTTTGATGACTACCTCTGCGCCACCGACCGTCCATATGCTCCGTGGCACATCATCGACTCCACCCACCGCAAGCAATCTGAGCTGGAATGTTTGACCATCCTGTGCGATAGCCTACAGGCAGCTTTGGATGCCAAGGCGGAGGGAAAAGCCATCGGCAGCCAGAGCTTCCCGAATTTTCCCCCAACAGCCAGTCCTTCCCGCTGGTTCCGATGCCAAAGCTACAGGAGGTCGCCCTCGACCGGCAGCTTGGTCGCAGCGAATATAAGGAAGCGCTCAAGCACTACCAGAAAAAACTTGCCAAACTGTACGACCAAATCTACCGCTGGAAGATTCCGGTCATCCTTGCCTATGAGGGCTGGGACGCCGCCGGCAAGGGTGGAAACATCAAGCGCATCACCCAGGCGCTCGACCCGCGCGGATACAAGGTCATCCCCATCGCCTCTCCAAAGCCTTATGAGCTTGCCCGCCACTACCTCTGGCGTTTTTGGGAGCGCCTGCCCAAGGAAGGACAGATCGTCATCTTTGACCGCACATGGTACGGAAGAGTGATGGTGGAGCGTCTGGAGGGCTTCTGTACCGAAAGCGACTGGAAACGAGCCTATACCGAAATCAACGAATTTGAGCAGCAGTTGACCGACTGGGGTGCTGTCGTCTTAAAATTCTGGGTACAAATTGACAAGGACACCCAGTTAAAACGCTTTGAGGACCGCCAGAACGACCCTGACAAGCAGTGGAAAATCACCGAAGAGGATTGGCGCAATCGGGAAAAATGGGACTCCTATGAGCAAGCCATCGACGAGATGCTGCAAAAGACCAGCACCCAATATGCGCCGTGGCACATCATCGAATCTAACTGCAAATACTATGCGCGCATCAAGGCGCTGGAGCTGCTGACCGATGCGCTGGAAGCAGCCATCGACAAGGCACAAAAGCAGAACAAGAAATAATCCATCCAAAAGGACAGAGACAACGTTGCTGCCTCTGTCCTTTTTTATTTTGTGAATTTACGCAAGTTCTTCCACGCACGCAGTCAGCAAGGCTGCGGTGTCGCTCAAGTCCTGCTGCTGAATCATTGCCGAAATCGAAGAAGGATAACGGCAGGGGATGTTCAGTGCAACTACCCGTACACCGTCGCCTGCGGTCTGAATCTGGCGGCTCTCATTTTTGCTGCTTGGATTCTCCAACTGCTGGAGCGGCAGACCTTTTTTTCTCTGCAATTTGTATACATTGATTATAAGTATCCAAATCGTAATAGGTTGTCAGGTCGTGCAGGCAGGTCGCCGGACCTTTTCCCAGCTTACAAGTACCTTTTTCCGCCTTTTCCGTCGTCTGCCGCAATCGAGCCAATCACGATTGCCACATCAGGATGGAGAGCAAATGCCGCATTCGCTCCGCCCGAGGTCATCGCCTGTGCGCTGGTGGTGAAGACTACATCCACATCCTTTTCCCAATCCTCACAGAGCAGCTGTGCCAGCATTGCGCAGGCCGCGCGGGTCTCCATCGCTTTGGCGGTGAGGTAGCCTTTGCCAAAAGCCGCTACCCCCTTCCCCTGCAAAGGTGACCTGTGCACCCAGCTTGACCGCCTGTTCGGCACTGGTTTCGGCGGAAGCGCCGATGTCGATGTACAGCTGGTCCAGCGGCATCGGGCGGTCCTGCTCCTCCCTGGTTTGCAGGTGGATTGGCTTGGTGCCGATGACGCCGATGACCTCGCCGTCGATTCGAACCGCCTTGGCCAGCACCACTCTGCTGTCGATTTCTCCGACGTTGGCAAAGCGCAGCAGACCGTCCTCCCGGATTCCGGTCAGCATAAAGCCTGCCTCATCCATGTGTGCGGTAATCATCACACGCTTTTGCGCCGGCTTCTTTCCTTTTTTGTGGCAGAGCAGGTTTCCCCTTGCATCCACCCTCCACTCGCAGTGTCCGTCGATTTTCTGAATCAGCAGCTCCCGCACCTTTTCCTCCCTGCCGGAGATTGCATCTGCCATGCACAGAGCCTCTATCAATTCAACCGGTGTTTGTGCCATTTCTTCTGCCTCCTATGGTCTGATCTTCTGTGCAACATAAGCTGCCGCCAGTTTTGCTGTATTTTCCATATCTGCCGCGCTGATCACCTCTACCGGTGTGTGCATATACCGCAGCGGGATGCAGGTACAGGCTCCCTGTGCGCCCGCTCCCGACAGGATGATGCCGTCGGCATCGGTGCCGGTGCGGTAGCCTGCATAGACCTTGACCTGATGGGTGATACCCTGCTCCAGTCCCACCTGCTCCATCTCTTCGGACATCTGCCGGCTCAAGATTGGGTTATGACCGACCATCGGACCTTCTCCAAGGGTTCCGCCCGGTGGGTCTGAAGCTCCGGTGTGAGGGCAAAGCTGACATCCACCGAGATGCAGTGGGTGATCGGTCCAATCGCATTGGCGCCGGTCGCTGCGCCCATGCCGCCGACCTCCTCCATGACGCTCAGCAACAGGGTGATGGAGCAGTCGGTGTCCATCTGCTTGAGCAGACGCGCCGCTGTAATCATCGCTGCACAGCCGCAGCGGTCATCCAGCGCTTTGCTTGACACCTTGCCCTCCAGCAGGTGCTTAAAGCTGCCGATGTAGGAAATGCGAGTCCCAATCGGAAATTCCTCCTGTGCCTGCTGTTTGTCCATGCCTGCATCGACATAAAGCTGGTCCACCGTCGGGTTTTTGCTCGGGTCGGTCTGCTCGGAGCCGACGATTCCGCGCCGCGCACCTTTTTACGGTGGATAAGCACCGGAGAAGCGGTTGCCACCCTGCGGTCGATGCCGCCGCAACGGGTCACCTTCAAAAAATCCCTTCTCGTCGATTCCACACACCATCAGACCAATTTCATCCATGTGTGCTTCCAAAACTTACGCGGTTTGTCCGCACTTTCCTGTTTTACAGTACAAATCAAGCTGCCCAATGGGGTGCGTCTGACCGGACCCAAATCAGAAATCTCCTCTTCCAAAAGGTCTGCGATCGGCTTTTCGTCCCCGGCAACCCGTGGTGCTGGGTCAACTTTTCCAATAAACGAAGGGTTTCCATCCTTCCTATTCCTCCTTTTTGTGTACACCGCTGTAAATCCATCGGAATATATTTCTTTCTTCCTCGGCTTTCATCTAAATTTTACAAAACATCCATCAAAATATCAAGCCTTTTGCCGATAATTTTCCATTCTTTCTTTTTTTATTGACAAAATTTACCTCTATCTTCTATGCTAATCTCAGATAACTGTACACCCGACTGTTCCAGACACTCTTGCTGCCATCCCCAATGAAGAATGTTTATAGATAAATTTTGCGGCAAGTGATTCTTTCTTCCCGACTTGATACAGCTTCGTCCGGTTGACGACATACAAAATGTTCCTCCGAAATTTCCGGACACTCAAAATCGCCTCTCCAAAATCTCTTTTGAGAGGCGATTTTCTTTTGCTTTGCTATTCTTTCCCGGTCGTTTGCAAACTGGCTTTGATACAGCTCCGCATAGAAGCCGCCCTTTGCAAGCAGCTGTTCGTGGTTGCCTGTTTCTACAATATCTCCATCCTTCATGACAAGGATGATGTCCGCATTGCGGATGGTAGAAAGGCGGTGTGCGATGATGAAGCTGGTGCGTCCTTCGGTCAGACGGTCCATCGCCTGCTGAATCAGCAGCTCGGTCCCTGGTGTCGACGCTGGAGGTCGCTTCGTCCAGAATCAAAATCTTCGGATTGAGATAATGGTTCTTGCGATGGTCAGCAGCTGTTTCTGACCCTGGCTGATGTTGCTTGCCTCTTCGTTGAGGACTGTGTCATAGCCGTGCGGCAGGGTGCGGACAAAGTGGTCCACCTGCGCTGCCTTTGCAGCCGCTACCACCTCTTCGTCGGTGGCATCCAGTCTGCCGAAGCGGATGTTTTCCCGGATGGTATCATTGTACAGCCAGGTGTCCTGAAGCACCATGCCAAAGCTGTCGCGCAGGGTGCTGCGGCTGAACTGTTTGACATCGTACCCGTTGAGCAGGATCGCTCCGCCGCTGACATCATAAAAACGCATGAGCAGCTTGACCATTGTAGTCTTGCCCGCTCCGGTCGGTCCGACGATTGCCACCTTGGTGCCCGGCTGGATGATGGCGGAAAAATCGTTGATGATGGTTTTTTCCGGCACATAGCCGAAGTGAACGTGTGCAAAGTAGACCGAGCCGTCGATATTTTCTGCCGGAAGAGACGGCTGCGGGTCGGCAGTTTCCTCTTCTTCCTCCAAAAGGCAAAGACCCTCTCTGCCGCTGCTGCTGTCATCTGCAAAACGTTGGAGATGTTTGCGATCTGGGTGATGGGCTGGGTAAAGTTGCGCACATACTGGGTGAACGCCTGGATATCGCCCACCGTGATGGAACCGTTCAGGGTCAAAAAACCGCCCAGCACACAGATACCCACATACCCCAAATTGCTCACAAAGTTCATCAGCGGCTGCATGGTGCTGGAGATGAACTGGCTCTTCCACGCCGCATGGTAAAGGTTGTCGTTGAGCTTTTTTAAACTCCTCGATGCTGTCCTCCTGCCCGTTGAAGGCGGTGACAATGAGGTGGCTGCCGTACATCTCCTCCACATGACCGTTGACGTGGCCCAGGTATTCCTGCTGTTTACGGAAAAACGGCTGGCTGCGCTTGACCACCTGTGTGACAATCAGCACGCTCAGCGGCAGGATACACAGCACCACCAGTGTCATCAGCGGGCTGATGGAAAGCATCATGCACAGCACACCGACCATCATGGTGACATTGGTGACAATCTGCGAAAGGCTCTGGTTGAGTGTCTGGGTAATGGTATCGACGTCGTTGGTGATACGGCTGAGCACCTCGCCGTTAGAAACCCTGTCAAAATAGGATAGCGGCATCCGGTCAATCTTTTCGCTGATGTCCTTGCGCATATTGTAACTGAGCTTGGTGGCAACGCCTGCCATCACCCAGCCCTGCACATAGCTCAGCAGTGCACTGATGAGATAGAGCGCCGCCAAAAAGAGAAGAATCTGTGCAATCGCTGTAAAATCAATGCCGCCGGTGCCGGTCAGCATGGCCAGCAACCCCTCGAACAGCTTGGTGGTCGCCTGCCCCAGGATCTTGGGTCCAAAGATCGAAAAGATCGTGCTGGCTGCGGCGCAAATCAGCACCGGGACGATACCGGGCAAAAATTTCTTCAAATATCCCAGCAGCTTTCCCATCGTTCCTTTAAAGTCCTTGGCTTTTTCGCCCGGGCATCATTGGTCCGCGATGTCCGTGACCTCCCATTCTTGGTCCTGCCATTATGCCAATTCCTCCTTTGAAAGCTGACTCTGTGCAATTTCACGGTAGGTGCTGCACTCCTTGAGCAGCTGCTCGTGGGTGCCGATTCCTACCACCTTACCTTCGTCCAGCACCACAATCTGCTCGGCGTGCATGATAGTGGAAACACGCTGGGCAACGATAAACACCGTCGCATCTTCGGTATATCCCTTCAGCGCCTTGCGCAGCTTGGCGTCGGTCTTAAAGTCGAGCGCGGAAAAACTGTCGTCAAAGATATAGATCGGCGCCTTTTGACCAGCGCACGCGCGATGGACAGTCTTTGCCGCTGTCCGCCCGAAACGTTGGTTCCACCCTGGCTGATCGGTGTATCATAGCCCTGCTCCAGCTCGCCGATAAATTCGGATGCCTGTGCCACCTGTGCGCTCTCCTCCAGCTGCTGCTGGCTGGCGCTGTGGTCTGCATAACGCAGGTTGGAAGCGATGGTGCCGGAAAACAGCATACCCTTTTGCGGAACATAGCCAATCTTGTCGCGCAGCTCCTGCTGTGGAATCTTGCGGACATCCACTCCGTCGATGGTAATGCTGCCCTGCGAAACGTCATAAAAACGCGTAATCAGGTTGACAAGCGTGGATTTGCCCGAACCGGTCGAACCGATAAAGGCTGTGGTCTGCCCGGGTTTTGCCGTAAAGGAGATGTGCTCCAAAACATCCGTCTGTGCTCCATCGTAGTGGAAGGATACATCCTTAAATTCCACCAGACCCTTTACCTTCTCCAGGTGCTTTGGTGCGGATGGGTCCTTGATGGAATCTTCGGTGGAAAGCACCTCATGGATACGCTCGGCAGAAACCGATGCCCTTGGCACCATAATAAACATCATACTGATGAACAAAAAGCTCATGATTACGTGCATCGCATACTGGATGTACGCCATCATATCGCCAACCTGCAAATTGCTCTGGGCAATCTGTTTGCCGCCAAACCAGACAATCAGAAGTGAGATGCCGTTCATCACCAGCGTCATGGCAGGCATCATGGTCGCCATGGCACGGTTGACAAACAGGGTGTTGCCGACCGGTCGCGGTTTGCCGCATCAAAGCGCTTCTGCATAAAGTTCTGGTTTGCAAAGGCGCGCACGACCATCATGCCGGACAGCTCCTCGCGGCTGACCGAAGGTTCAGGCGGTCCACCAACTTCTGCATCTTTTTAAAGCGAGGCAGAGCCACGCTGAACAGCACCAGGATCAGCCCCAGCATCAGCACCAGCGCCAGCGCCAGCACCCACGCCGGGCTGACACACTTGGACAGACCCATAATTAAGCCTCCTAATCCCATGATAGGCGCAAAACAAAGCATACGCAGCCCCATGCTCAAGAAGTTCTGGATTTGGGTGATGTCGTTTGTGGAGCGGGTAATCAGCGAGGCGGTGGAGAACTGGTCCATCTCACTGTTGTTGAAATAGGTAACGCGGGTAAAGACATCCCGACGCAGGTCCCTGCCCACACCGGCACCCAATTTGGACAGGCAGAAGCCTGCGCCGATCGCACAGCCGGTCAGCAGAACGGTCAATCCCAGCATCTTGATGCCGTCCCCGATGATGTAGCCGGTCTGGATGGCATCGGTATCTGCGCCCAGCGCCCGATACAGGCTCTTGACCAGCACCGGACCGGTCTGGGAGATCATGCTCTCCGGTGTGACTGCCGCAGTTTCGACCGCCTGCTGCACCTGCTGCGCGTCGAAGGCTGCCGATGCCTGTGCCAGCATGGCAATATCAAAGTGCTTCGCACTGTGCTGCTCGAATCCTGTGCAGCGTTTTTGCTGCATCATGCCTTCCAAAAACTGCACCAGCGCATAGGAGGCGCGGGAGAATACCCTTCGATCTCCTCGCTGTGCTCGCCGGTCAGGGCAAAGTCGCCCTCCTTCAGATTCGGGTAGGTCTTTTGCAGCTGTGCAAGCTGTTCGCCTTCATCCAGCTGCAAATAATGGTCTGCAACCAGCTGCCGCTCCTGTTCGGACATAAAGCGCTGCATCAGCTGCATACTCTGCGTGTCGATTGCCTCCGGGGAAGCATAGGTGATGCCGCCCTGCTGCAAACCAACGTTGACGATGTCGCTCATGTAGTTTGGCAGCGTCAACTCCAGCATCGCCTGCCCGAACAGCAAAATTACCGCTCCCAGCAGCAAGGCGATGTACGGTTTTAAGTACTGCTTTAATTTCAGCATTCTTCTTTCATTCCTTCCATTTATAATTGGTTAAAAGGTATCCTCTTGTTCGTCGCTCATCCCTTCCAGAATCTGCGCCAGCTGCTCGAGCACACGAAAGGTCAGTTGGGTGTCCTCTTCTCCCAGTTGCTCCATGATGAAATTCATCTTGCTGACCAGATTTTGAAAGGAACTGCTCAGCAGCTGGCTGCCGCTTGGCGTCAGGCGAATCCAGGTGGTCCTGCGGTCCTTCTGGTCGGGCATCCGCTGCACATATCCCATTCCTTCCAGCTTGCTGATGCGCTGACTCAGTGCCGGCATACTCTGATTCATTATTTTTGCCAGCTCCGATAAGGTCATCGGCTCAAACGGGTCACGGTTTCTGCACTCCTTGTCCTCACAGGGTCTTTTTCCGCCGTGTCGCAGCGCCAGCAGAGTGCCAAACTGGGACTTGCTGATCTCCGGTTTTTTGGGGTGAACACCGTCCACGCCCGGCGCATCCGGTCCATTAACCGGAACAGCTGCATCGACCGCAGTTGATTTTCCTCCATGCTTTTCTCCTTTCCGACTATTTAATTAACCACAATAATTATGCTACCTAAGTATTTTAAATCAGCATTTCTGACTTGTCAAGGTTCTTTTTGTATCTTCATATTTTCTTAAAAAATGATAAAAATTTTGCAATTGCCCCTAAAGCGCAAAAAAGCGGCCGGAACCTTTGTCCCTGCCGCCTGCAAGTTTTCATCGTGTTTTAGGCAAATACCTGCTGTCCAAAGCGTTCCTGCATCTCCTGCTCCTCCTGGTAGTACTTTGCCTGTGCCTGCCACATCTGGTAATATCTGCCCTGCTTTGCCATCAGCTGTTCGTGGCTGCCGATTTCGCAGATGCCGCCCTTTTCAAAGACGGCGATAGTATTACAGAAGCGGCAGCTGCTCATCCGGTGGGAGATATAGACCGAAGTCTTATCGGACACCAGTGAATCAAATCGGGAGTAGATTTCATATTCGCTGATTGGGTCAAGCGCAGAGGTCGGTTCATCCAGGATGACAAACGGCGCATCCTTGTACAGTGCGCGGGCAATGGCAATCTTCTGCGCTTCTCCGCCGGAAATCTCTACCCCGCTCTCTCCGCTTTGATATAAAACGGTCCTGATTCCCTTTGGCATCGCCTGCACCCGCTGCTCCACGCCCGCCTTCTCCAGACAATCCCATACCTTTTCGTTCTCATACCGGGTGCTTGCCGATACGTTCTGTCCCAGTTCAAAGGAGAACAGGTGAAAATCCTGGAACACCACCGAAAACAGGCTCTGATACTCCTGATAGTCATACTTTTTGATGTCGATTCCGTTGAGTAAAATCTCTCCTGCGGTCGGGTCGTACAGACGGCAGAGGAGCTTGACAAAGGTGGTCTTGCCTGCGCCGTTGAGTCCCACCAGCGCCAGCTTGTCGCCCACCTTCAGCTTGAAGGAAAGATGGTCGAGGATCAGGCGGTCGCTGCCCGGATAGGAAAAGCAGACATCCCGAAATTCCAGCTCATAATCGTTGTCGTCCCGCTTTTCGACCGGCAGGGTCCCCTCGTACTTGTGATTTTTCAGCGCATAAAACTCCGTATAACATTCCATCTTTTTGGCATAGATATTCAGATTGCTCAAATCGACCAGAAGAGCAACGAACGACTGCTGGAAATTGACGAGGGCAGAAACATACATCAGTACACTTCCCACGCTGATGACACCCAGCAGCGCCTTGACACCCACCAGCAGATAAAAGACGACCGCCGCCAGCTGGCTGACCAGAATGACCCTGCCGCCGTACTTCTTTTCCGCGTTGGTCTGGCTGCGGATAAAGTACATCACGCCGTCCGACCATTTTTTCAGCTGTTCGAGAAAGAGGTCGGACAGGTGGTAGGAGCGGATGTCCTTGCCGGTCTGGTAGTTGGTCGATTGATAGTAGAAGTATCGCGCCCTTCGGTTGTACTTCATCGACTGTTCAAAGTCTTCCTTGATCAGCTGTTCCTTCTGCTTGACACTTTTCAGAGAAGCAAAGATAGAAAAAGCCAGCAGCGCCAGCATCAGCACCGACACCAGCGGAGAGGAAAACAGCCATACCAGCTCCCCTTTGCCGCGGATGAGCGGTGTGACAAACAGCGGCGCGACCATGACGGTTGCGTACACCACCGACACCAGTCCTTTGACACTGTTGCCCAGCGGTCCGAGCAGCAGATTCAGCCCGCCCATGTTGTTGACCTCTTCAAACATACGGACCAGGTCCTGCACCCGGGTCTGCTCCATCTCCTGATAATCCAACTGAAGCGCCTTCTTGGCAAACGCCTCCGCATCCAGCAAAAACAGTTCCTTGGGTCCTTTTTCCACCCAATCCAGCAGAACGACCAGCATCGAGCAGACAAAATTGAAACCGACCATCCAAAATACAATCTGCATCATCTGCTCTGCCGGCGTTTTCAAAATCAACTGGTCGAGAATCAGCGCAGAGCAGACGATATTGATAAAGGGACGCAGCGCCTCCAGAATGTTTCTTGCCAGCACGCACGGAATCAGCCCATGGTCCAGCGAATGAATAAACTTGACAATCGAGATGGCCTGCGGGTCAATCACCCGCTGCCAGAACGGTTTTTTAGAAGATTTCATCCGGTCTGCCTCCCAACTTTTTTTCTGATAGTAATATGCCTGATATTCAAACATCTTTGCGTACTGTCCTCCCTGCTGCATCAGCTGCTGGTGGGTCCCGTCCTCGAGAATCTTTCCGTTTTCCAGATAGACCACCCGGTCACAGAACTGGGTGCTGGACAGGCGGTGGGAGATGAACACCGACGTCTTGCCGCCAATCAAGCTGTTGTACCGCTCATACAGATCCGCCTCTGCCAGCGGGTCCAGCGCAGCGGTCGGCTCATCGAGCACCATGACCGGCGCATCCTTGTACAGTGCGCGGGCAAGCATCAGCTTTTGCACCTCGCCTCCCGAAAGGCTTTCTCCGTCGCTGTACAACTCCTTGGAGTAATGGGATTTTACTCCGTTTGGCATCGCCTGCACCCGCTCCCACAGACCGGCGCGTTCCAGCGACTGCTGCACCCGCCGGTGGTCCATCTGTTCCCCGTTGCAGCACGCCACATTTTCCTCGATGGTGGAAGCCAGCAAAAACGGTTCCTGGAACACGGTGCCAATCTGTGCAAAATATTCCTCGTGCGGGATGGAGGAGATGGGTCTGCCGTCCAGCAGGATTTCTCCGCTGGATGGTCGGTACAAGCCGGCAAGCAGCTTGACCAGCGTGCTTTTGCCCGCTCCGTTGAGTCCTACCAGCGCCACCTTTTCCCCTGCGTGGATGGTCAGGTCCAGATGCTCGATGGTGGGTCGGTCGCTTTCCGGGTAGGTAAAGGTGACGTCCCGAAATTCGATGGTGGGTGCCTGCCCGCTCGGTTGACTTTGCACCGGCTGGCTGACTTCCTCGCCATACCCGTCGTCCATCTCCAGATAGTAGCGCATATATCCCATCTGGACGCTTGCCAGACGCAGATAAGAAAAGTTTTGAATCATCTCGGTCAGCAGGTCGTAAAGCCCGCTACGATCCCGACCGAGAAGGTAAATTCCGACAGGCTGATCTGATTTTCCAGCACCTGCGAAATCAAAATGCCATAAGCGGTCAAATCCCGCAAAATCAAAAAACAGATTGTTGGAAAGGTCCATCAGCTTGACCCGTCCCCATTTGTTCTTGAAGATACTTCTGGTTTGGTCGTTCAGTTCCTTGAGACGCTCAGGGAACCAGTTTTCGATGGCATACATGCGGATGTCCTTTGCGTTTTCAATCTGGCTGCAATAGCGGTAGACCATTGTGCGCTGTGTCCGCAGCTCCTCCTCCTGCTGTCGATGCTCCTTCTGGTAGCGGTAGGAAAAGCGCTCCAGCAGCAGACAGCACAGGCTCATCGCCGCTAAAATCACCAGAATCTTCGGATGGATGCTGCCGATAAAGCCGGCATAGAGCAGCAGACCCAGCAGGTTATAAAGAAACAGCGGCGTCTTGGAAAAAATCTGCCCAATCCCCCAGCTGTCTCCGTTGATTGCCCAAAAGGCGTTCTGCCGCTCGACCTGTTTTGCGTGTGGCTCGATGTTCTGGTAGCCGGTGGTGGTAATTTTTTTATAATACTGCATCGTCAGGGTCCGGTTTCGGCACTCCATTGTATAGTAGGCAAGGTTCTGGTTGAGCACATTCTGTCCCCACTTGAGCAGCAGCATCACCATGCCCACCGCTGCCACCGCCGCTGCAAATCCGGCAAGGTTTTGCTTTTCCAGCATTGCCACAATCATCGCGGGCAGCAGGTTGCCGGTCAACGGAAACAGCACCGATACCAGCACCGTCAACGGCAAAAGCAGGCGGGTGATGGGGTATTCCCGAAACAGCATCCCATAGGCATACCGCAGGTTGCTGATGATTGCGCCGTCCGGCTGAGGCTGTCGTTGTTTTCCTTCATTCTTCATTCCTCCCTTTGCCTGTATCATAGCATAAATCGGGGACAAAAAAACAATTCGTGCACGAACGGTCGTTTTCCGTGCACGAATTGTCATCCCACCGCCGCTTTTCCTTACAGCGGCAGCATGATTTCGGTGGCAAAGACCCCCGGCTCATTTTGCGATTGATAAATCCGCCGTACTTTTCCACCGTGTTGTTGATGCGCTTAAGCCCGTGTCCGTGGTTCCCGCGCTTGGTGGTGATGTACTCCTCGTCCAGCTTGCGCACCAATTCTCCGGTGGCGTTGGTCACCGAGATGTACAGCTGCTTTCTAAAAATTCCGATGTACAGCCGCAAAAACCGTTGCCCCACCGGCAGCTGCTCGCACGCTTCCACCGCGTTGTCAATCAGGTTGCCCAGCAGCACGCACAGGTCAATATCGCTGACCGAGAGCTTGGGCGGCACCGTCGCTTTATAATGCAGGCTGATCTGCTGCTTTTGCGCATAGGAAAGCTTGGAATTTAGGATAGCATCCAGCGAGACGTTGCCCGTTTCCACTAGTTGCTTGATGCTGTCCAGGTCCTGCTCCAGCCGTCCCAGATATTCTGGGCAAGCTCGGTTTGACCCATGCTCAACTGTGCCTTGAGCGCCTGCAGATGGTTGTGGTAGTCGTGCCGCCAGCCGCGCATGCTCATATACAGTCCCTGTACCTCCTCCACCTGTTTGGCAACCACCTTGTTCTGGTATTCCATCATGCTCTGCTCGTAGCTTTTGCGCAGAAAGTTCTGGTTATTTTCCGACAGGAAAAAGATTGCCGTTGCCAGCAGTGAAAACGTCCAGCTGCCCTGTGCGGCTGTCCCGTTTTGGTTTAACAGGCAAAGTCCGACCTGCACCAGAACAAACAGAGCGGCAAACCTGAACGAGACGCGGTTTGTGCCCAGACGGTCGCCCAGATGCACCAGCAAAAGGCAGTGATGCACACCACCGGCAGTGAAAGCCATCCGTACCCTGCCAAAGCGCCTGCCGCTCCAAAAGCTGCCAACAGCAGGGCAGCTGCCAGCCAACGCCAGCCGCGCTGCCGAAAGAGCTGCACGGCAAGATACCCTCCCACCGCTGCGGTGCATCCAAGCTGTACCGCCAGCGGTATGATCGACCGGTTCATTCCAGCATCTCCTTTCTGTAATAGCGGATAAACTGCTCGTTTAAATTTTTATAGGCTCCGCGTGAAACCGGCACCGTCAAACCGGTATCCAGCGTACATTCGGTGCGGCTGATGCGCAGAAGGTGCGCTAAATTGACATAAAAGCTGCGGTGGCTCATCACAAAGCTGTCGCCCAGATGCCCGGCAAGGGGAGGACAGGCTCGCTTTCTGCTGGAGCTGCCCTGCGGTGGTGTGAAAAATCAGGTAATGTCCCTGCGCTTCGATGGCGGCAATCTGTGAAAGGTAAAGCTTTTCTTTTCGTCGGCGCAGTTGAGAATCAGACTTGGCTGCTCCTGTAGATTCTGCCGCGCAAGGTCCAGCAGTTCAAACACCTTTTCCTGCTGCATCGGCGAGCAGATAGCGCACCGCCTGCACCTCGTAGCCTTCAAACACATATTCCCGCGCCGCCGTCAAAATGCCAGCGTCACCCGCTTATCCTGCGCCCGCAACTGCCTTGCCAGCGTGATGCCGTCCATCCCACCCATCTGGATGTCCAGAAGGATGAGGTCAAAGGCAAGCTCCTGGGCTTCTGGCTGATCGACCTCAAACAGCAGCTGCTCGGCGCTGTTATACAGCTGAAGCTCTGCCGCTTCCCCTCTTTGCTCCTCCCAAGCGGCAGCCATCCGTTCAAACTGGCTGCGAGTGGAGGCTTCGTCGTCGCAAAAACAGATGCGCATCCTGTTTTCCCCCTCTATTTCTTTGATTGGATTGGCGTTAGAATCAGCCGAAGATAGCGGTGCTCTCGTGCATCGGTGTGCTCCGAGGGCATCTTCCACCGCATAGCCCGCCTGCTCATAATCCTGCACGCACAGCAGGTCCTCGGGTCGGATTGCCGGATTATCCTGCGGACAGCGGACAAAGCCGTTGAGCCAAAGCTTTCCCCGGCAGCAGATGTTCCCGCAGGCGGTCGGCAGCAGCCGCACTCAGTCGATAGTGGTTGCACAAAATCAAATCATAGCTGCCCAGCTGTTCCACTGCGTTCGGGTCGGATAAATCCATCTGCTTTGTATGTAGGCACAGATTTTGGCGGCTGGCAAAGCGGTTTAACCGCTGCAATGCCGTCGGGCAAAAATCGACCGCCTCCACCTGCATCCCCAGTTGTGCCAGATACAAAGCGTTCCTTCCGTCCCCGCACGCCAAATCCAACAGGCGCGGTCCGGTCTGCATTTTCTTCATGTCCTCCACCAGGATGGCTTCCGGCTGCATCGGAGCATCGCTTCGGGCAGCAAACCGCTGATGCCAGAATTCTTTTCCTCCCATATATTCCATCGCTCTATTCTCCTTCTCTGTTCAAAGCTTCCAGCGTTATCCGCTTGTCCTGCTCGGTCAGCTTGCGCAGCACCCGACAGGGATTTCCTACGGCGACCACTCCTGCGGGAATATCCGCGTCACCACACTACCTGCTCCAATCACACTGCCGGCGCCGATGGTCACTCCGCCGCAGACCACGCTGTTTGCTCCAATCCACACATTTTCCTCCAATGTGATAGGCGCTGAGGTGCCGATTCCCTCTGCGCGCTGCTGTGGGTCGAGCGCATGTCCCGCGCAGGCAAGGCAGACGCCCGGCGCGATAAAGGCGTTGGCTCCGATGTTGACCGGAGAGGTGTCCAGAATCACACAATTATAATTGATGACCGTCAGCCCGTGGGTGTGGATATTGAATCCATAGTCGCATCGAAAGGACGGCTCGATGAAGATCAGCGGGTGGCAGCTGCCCAACAGCTCCTGCAACAGCTGCGCACGCTCCTGCTGCTGGTGCGGTCCGGTCTGGTTGTATTGCCAGCAGAGGGTCTTGGCTTTCTGCTGCAACTGGGAAGGCATATCGGTGTATCGGGAGCAATAGGGTGTGTTCTGCTGCATCCTCTGTAAAAATCCATCGTTTGTTCTCCTATTCTGTTTATAGAATCCTTTTTTCCTGTCTATTATAGCACAGTTTTCCTGCTGTTTCAGCGACTTTATTTCTGTCGTTTTTTCTTGTCTGCCTCCTATTTTTTAAGATGTGGAAAAGATTTCGCCTGCTCAAAGCGAAAATTGCTCTTGCCTTTTTTAAATTATATAGTATAATACAAAGGCATGATTTAATAAGATCGCTTATCTGTTTGGCAGGGCTGTACCGGAAGACCGAACGTGTTTTTTATCATGCGGAGATGTTGGTCCTGTGCGACAGGGCTCCATGAACCATGTCAGGCGGGGGAACCGAGCAGCATTAAGTGGAAGTTTCTGTGCGCCGCAGGTAACCTGCATTTCCGTATGATCAGGACATGTTCCACGTTTTGGTGTGTCCTGCCTTTTTCGAATCATTGCACAGGAGGGTCAGCAGGATGTATCAGGCACTGTACAGAAAATATCGTCCCAAAAACTTTGACGAGGTCGTAGGACAAGAGCACATCACTTCGGTGCTCAAGCAGGAGATTGCCAGCGGACGCATCGGTCACGCCTATCTCTTCACCGGCTCCCGCGGCACCGGCAAGACCTCCTGTTCCAAAATCATCGCCAAGGCGGTCAACTGTCCCCATCCGCAGGACGGCAATCCCTGTGGGGTCTGTGACATCTGCCGCGGCATCGACGACGGCTCCATCCTCGACGTCACCGAGATTGACGCTGCCAGCAACAACGGCGTGGACAACATCCGGGACCTGCGGGAGGAGGCAAATTTTACCCCTGCCGTCACCAAATACCGGGTGTACATCATCGACGAGGTCCATATGCTCAGCATCGGCGCGTTCAACGCTCTCCTCAAAATTATGGAGGAGCCGCCCGAGCACGTCATTTTCATCTTGGCGACCACCGAGGTCCACAAGATTCCCGCTACCATCCTCTCCCGCTGCCAGCGGTTTGACTTTAAGCGCATCAGTCCGCAGGTCATCGCCCAACGGGTCATCGAGGTCTGCCAGCGGGAAAATATCGACATCCAGCTGCCGGCTGCCGAGCTGATTGGACGGCTTGCCGAAGGCGGAATGCGCGATGCACTTTCTCTGCTGGATGTCTGCAGCAGCAGCTCGGAGCAAATCACCGTCGAGCAGGTGCGGCAAAGCGCAGGGCTTGCCGTTTCCGATTCGCTGTTTGCCATCGGCGATGCCGTTTTGGCGCAGGACATCCCCGCTGTGTTGCAGGAGATTGACCGGATGTTTGCAAACTCGGTCGATTTCGAGAAAATGTGCGTCCAGCTGATTTCCCACTACCGCGGTCTGATGATGGCAAAAGCCCTCAAGGACCCCTGAAAATTTTGTGCCGGGACTTTCCCAGGACAAAGAGGCTTTGACCAAACAGGCTTCCCGCTATTCGATGGGACAGATTTTATATTCGCTGACGGTGCTTCAGGACACCCTTTCCCGCATGGGAAAGACCACCCAGACCCGCACCGAACTGGAGATGGCGGTCATCCGTCTGACCAATCCGGCATCCGACCGCTCGCTCGACGGCATCCTCGCCCGCTTAGACCGGCTGGAAATGCAGCTCAAAAAGCGGGCTGGCAGCCGCTGCCGCCGCTTCGGCAAATCCGGCAGCCGTATCGGCACCGGCTGCATCCAATCAGCAGGCTGTGCCTGCACAGCCTACTGCGCCCGTACAACCTACTGTTTCTGCGGATTCTGCTGTGTCTGTGGACCCACCGGTGCCGACGGTCACCAAAAGGAAGCAGTCCCGTTTGAGCCTTGGTCGCAGGTGCTGGAGGCGCTGCGCCATTCCAACACCGCTCTGCACGGAGCGCTGGTCAACACCCAGGCGTACCGCTATCAGGAGATTGTTTTGATCGACTGCGACGACCCATTCTTTTTAGAGATGATTCGCTCCAACGACTACGCCAAAAAGTCCATCCATCAGGCGCTGATTGCCGGAAGCGGAAGGGACTGGCGGATCGGTCCGTTTAAAAAGGAGCAATACCACACCGCGCAGGACGACCCGATGGAGGACATCCTTGCCAGCGCACAGCAGCTGGGTGTGGACATCTCCATCGAAAACTAAAAGCAGATCAAGGATAGCTGTGACTTTACACACCTATTTTTTGAGATAGAAAAGACTTCGGGCATCCTTTGTCCGAAACCCAAATAGGAGGAACTAAAAATGAAAGCTAGACTTCCAAGAGGCATGGGCGGCGGCCCACAGAACATGCAGGCAATGGTAAAACAGGCGCAGAAGATGCAGGAAGAGATGGAAAAGGCACAGGAAGAGCTCAATGAGCGCGAGTACACCACCTCTGCCGGCGGCGGCATGGTAGAATGCACCATCAACGGCAAAAAAGAGCTGATTGCTCTGAACATCAAAAAGGAAGCTGTTGACCCGGACGACGTTGAAATTCTGCAGGATATGATCATCGGCGCTGTAAACGAAGCTATCCGCAAGGCTGAGGAAGTTCATGCCGCTGAGATGGAAAAGATCACCAATGGTCTTTCCCTGCCGGGCATCTTTTAATCGATGAAATATGATGTCATGCCGCTGACCCGCCTGATTGAGCAATTTGCCCGCCTTCCGGGCATTGGACGCAAGACGGCTCAGCGGCTTGCTTTTTACGTGCTGAATATGCCGCATGACAAGGCAAAGGAGTTTGCGGACACCATCCTGGAGGCACATGAAAAGATTCGTCCCTGCGCGGTCTGCCAGAATCTGACCGACCGCGAGGTCTGCCAAATCTGCTCGGACCCTGCCCGCGACCACAGCATGATCTGTGTCGTGGAAGGTCCGAGGGATGTCATGGCAATCGAGCGCACCAAGGAATATCAGGGACTGTACCACGTCCTGCACGGATTGATTTCCCCAATGAACCAGAAGGGACCGGACGACCTGACCATCCGGCAGCTGCTCGAGCGCATTCAGCAAGGCGGCGTACAGGAGGTCATCATGGCAACCAACCCGACCGTCGAAGGAGAAACCACCGCCATGTACATCGCGCGACTGCTCAAACCCCTCGGGCTCAAGGTGACCCGACTGGCATCGGGCATCCCGATGGGCGGCAATCTGGAGTATGCCGACGAAGTCACCCTCTTCCGCGCACTGGAAGGCAGGCAGGAATTATAATCCCCTTCCTGCTCTGCAAAATCATACAGAATCAAAAAAGGCTGTGAGGAAACATTTCCTCACAGCCTTTTTGATTCCATTTTTTCTTCCTCGTATCAAATGTTTATTTATACTGTATTTTTTCGCCTATTCCCCTCTATTCCTTGTGTTTATTGTGTAAAAATTATATAATCACAGGAAAAGTTGAATATTGTTTGTGCAGCTTACCTCTTTACTTTTTAAAAATAAATGTATAATAATAACATAATTTCTAATAAAAATTCATATCACATCTGAGGAGGACACATTATGAAAAACTTTAAAAAACTGTTGAGCATCGCTCTTGGCACCGCTCTTATGATTACCACCATGACCGGCTGCGGTTCTTCTCAGAACCGTCTGGACAAAATCAAAGCATCCGGTAAACTGGTGCTGGCAACCAGCCCGGACTTTGCTCCGCTGGAATTTGAGGACCTGAGCAGCGGCGAGAAAAAATACGTCGGCTCGGACATTGAGCTTGCAAAATACATCGCTGAAAAGCTGGGCGTAGAGCTGCAGGTCAGCGCCATGGATTTCAGTGCCGTACAGGCTGCCATCCCTTCCGGTCAGGCAGACATTGCCATCGCAGGCTTTGCAAAGACCGAAGAACGTGAAAAGAGCATGGAGCTTTCCCACGCCTTTAACATCGACGGCGAGCAGACCGGTCAAAGCGTACTGGTGCCGGCAGGCAAAGGCGGCGAATACACCAAAGCCGAAGATTTTGCAGGCAAAAGATTGGCGCACAGAACGGCTCTTTGCAGTATAATCTGGTCACCGCTCAGCTGCCGGAGGATGTTGAGATTGTTCCTGTCGGCAGCCTCAACGACGGCGTACTGATGCTGGAAACCGGCAAAATCGATGCACTGGCTTCCGACGTCAGCAATGCAGAGCTGCTGATGGAAAGCCACACACAGGTTGAGCTGACTGATTTCATGTTTGTTCACGAAAGTGAAGGCAACGTAGCTGCTGTGAAAAAAGGTGAGACCGAGCTGATTGAAGCCATCAATGAAATCATTGACGAGGTCAACGAAAAAGGTCTTTACGAGCAGTGGAAGGACGAAGCAACCGAGCTGGCAAAATCTCTTGGTATCGAAGTTGCTGAATAAGCTGCACAAACAACTGGGAGGAACGTATTTTGGTTAGCTTTAATAATATCATCCTGATTCTGGAAAAATACTGGGGACTGTTCCTTCAGGGCATCGGTGTCACCTTGATGCTCAGTGCCATCGCAGTTGCCTTCGGTATCCTGATTGGTTCTCTGCTGGCGCTGATGCGTCTGAGCAAATTCCACATCGGACGCTTTCGTCCGCTGGACTTTATCGCCACCATCTATGTCGAAATCATCCGTGGCACCCCGCTGCTGCTTCAGCTGTACTTTTTTTCTTCTTCCTGCTGCCGATGATGATTCCGGCTCTGGAAACCAGTGCACAGTTTTCCATCACATTGGCGCTGTGCTTAAACTCTGGCGCTTATGTCGCTGAGGTCATCCGTGCCGGTATCAGCGCGGTGGACAAAGGTCAGACCGAAGCTGCCCGCTCGTTAGGACTTAATGCCCGTCAGACGATGCTCAAAATCGTCTTCCCGCAGGCGGTCAAAAACATCCTGCCTGCTTTGTGCAACGAATTTGTTTCCATCATCAAGGAAACTTCCCTTGCATCCACCTTCTTTGTCGGCGATTTGATGACCACCTACAAGACCATCAACGGTGTCACCTATCTGTCCATCGAGCCGCTGATTATCGTCGGTATCATCTACTTCCTGCTGACCTTCACCCTGTCCAAAGGAATCGCTGTACTGGAAAGGAGATTAAAAACAAGTGACTAATTCCAATTATCTGATCGACGTTTCCGATCTTCATAAAAGCTTTGGGGAGCTTCAGGTCCTCAAGGGCGTCAGCGAACACATCTCCAAAGGAGAGGTCGTTTCCATCATCGGTCCGTCCGGCGGCGGCAAGAGCACCTTCCTGCGCTGCCTGAACCTGCTGGAAGTACCCGACAGCGGACACATCTTCTTTGAAGGAGAGGACATCACCGCAAAGGGGGTGTCAACATCGATCTGCACCGGCAGAAGATGGGCATGGTTTTCCAGCATTTCAACCTCTTTCCACACATGACCGTCGGCGAAAAATGTCACCATGGCTCCGGTGCTGCTTGGCAAGAAAAAGCAGGCAGAAGCCACCGAGATGGCAAAAGAACTGCTCAAGCGTGTTGGTCTGCTGGAAAAATATAACGAGTACCCGCAGAGATTGTCCGGCGGACAGAAACAGCGCATCGCCATCGTGCGCGCGCTGGCAATGGAACCGGACGTTATGCTCTTTGACGAGCCGACGTCGGCGCTCGATCCTGAGATGGTCGGCGAGGTACTCAACGTTATCAAAAACCTAGTTAAAGAAGGGATGACCACCGTCATCGTTACCCATGAGATGGGCTTTGCCCGCGAGGTTGCCGACCGTGTCTTCTTTATGGATGGAGGCATCCGGCTGAAAAAGGCACTCCCTGAGCAGATTTTCTCCCATCCGCAGAACCCAAGAACACAGGAATTCCTGAGCAAGGTCCTTTATTAAACAACTGTTACGCTCCCGAAAATTCTTCCGCTTTGTACCGAGCCGGTCGATTCGGGGGCGTTTGCTCTAAACTGATTGTAACAAAAGGGGTGTTTATGATGTCTGATAAACAGAAATACCTGCAAACCATCGAGGAAAACGCGTCGCTGTTCACCGACGTTTCCGATCAGATTTGGGATTTTGCAGAACTCTCACTGATGGAATTTCAATCCGCCAAACTCTACTGTGAAGTCCCTTGCCAAAGAAGGCTTTACCGTAGAAGCACCGATTGCCGGTATCGAAACCGCTTTCAAGGCCAGCTATGGCAGCGGCAAGCCGGTCATCGGTATCGGCTGAGTATGATGCGCTGACCGGTCTGTCCCAGCAGGCAGGCGCTGTCGAGCGCAAAGAGATCGTCAGCGGCGGCTGCGGTCACGGCTGTGGTCACAATATGCTGGGCGCAGGCTCGCTGGCAGCTGCCTTTGCCATCAAAAATATCTGGAGGACGGACACAGCGGCACCGTCATCTTTTATGGCTGTCCCGGCGAAGAGGGGCGGCGCTGCCAAAGCCTTTATGGCGCGCGACCGCATCTGGGAGGAGCTGGATGCTGCTTTGACCTGGCACCCAGACGATGTCAACCGGTCACCTCCGGCACCTGCAACACCTGCATCCAGACCGAATACAAGTTCACCGGCATCGCTTCCCACGCCTCCGGCAGTCCTGAGTTTGGACGCTCGGCGCTGGATGCGGTCGAGCTGATGAACATCGGCGTACAGTTTTTGCGGGAACATATGCCGCAGGAGGCAAGAATCCACTACGCCATCACCGATGCAGGCGGCAACTCCCCGAACGTAGTACAGCCGCACGCACAGGTTTTGTACATGGTGCGTTCCCAGCTTGCCAAGGATGCTCTTGCCCTGCAGGAGCGAGTGGACAAGATTGCGCAGGGCGCTGCCATGATGACCGAAACCACTGTGAAAAAAACGCTTTATCGACGGCTGCTCCAACACCGTACCGAACAAGGTGCTTGAACAGCTTTTTGTACAAAAACTTTTCCGAAATCGGCGTTCCGCAGCACACCGAGCAGGAAATCGCCTATGCACAGCAGATTATCGCATCCTATGAGATGCCAAATGACCACCTGCCCGGCAACGCCTGCGAGAAAGCGAAGAGATTGCCGCTTATGTGGGCAAAGTAAGCCAGCATGGAACGGTTCCGCTCAACGATTTCCGGTACCGTACCACTTCAGCACCAAGCAGAGCGCAGGCTCCACCGATGTGGGCGACGTCCGGTTGCTGGCTGGTTCCAACCCCCCAGATCAACACCGTCACCTTCCCTTCCAAGGCACCCGGTCACAGCTGGCAGAATGTTTCCTGCGGCAGAACTTCCATCGGTCACAAGGGTCTGCTGACCGCCGGAAAGGTGCTGGCAGCCACTGCCATCGACCTGTTTGAGCAGCCGCAGCTGCTGGAGCAGGCAAAGGAAGAATTTTCCAAGCGCACCGTCGGCGGCTACTTCTGTCCGGTCCCGGAGGATGCAGTTCCAACCGTAGTCGGCGGACAGTTCTAATTTAATCACATATTTCCCGGACCGGCTGTACCTGACCCAAAGGTACAGCCGGTCTTTTTTTCTTTCTGAACAACATCCGTCAGAAATGGCTGTGCAAAAGATAGAATCCGTTCGCAGAATACGAAAGCAAGATAAAATCCGATTGCAAAAGCAGTCGAAAATGGTATAATAAGCTCATCCTATATATTTACACTGATAGCAAAAGCACAAATAAAGACGGTGATTGATTGAAATTCAAAAATAAAGTCTTCTCTTGCCTGCTGGGAGGCATTGTGGCTCTGACCTGTATGAGTCTTCCACCTTACAGGAAAGCGTTCCGCAGCAGCTTTCGGCTTCTCTGGCAGCTCCTTCCCTGCCGGTCAGCGCACCTGCTGCCGAGGAAGAGCGCCAACCGCTCCCACCCATCATATCGACGGCAATCAGGATGCCCTCGACGAGCAGCTGGACACCCTCTTCCAACAGTACGGGGTCAAAGGGTGCAGCGTGGCAGCCTTTGAAGGGGGAGGAAATCGTCTACACTCACTCCTACGGCATTGCGCGCGGCAATCAGCCCGCCGATGATAACACCAAGTACCGCATCGCCTCCATCTCCAAAGCGGTGACTGCCGCCCTTGCCATGCACCTGGTCGATCAAGGCAAGCTGTCGCTGGAGGATCATCTTGCTTCCATCCATCCTGCCCTGCAAAACCCTGCCTATCCCTGACGACCCGGCTACCCTGCAAATGCTGCTGACCCACACCTCCGGCATCATCGACGGTGCCGGGTACAACCGCGCTATTTCCCGGGGAATATTTCCCTCGCTGGACGTGGTGATGCAGTCGAACAATTTTTCAGGCAGCCGCCCGGGTGAGCGGTACAGCTACTCCAACTTCGGTCTGGGACTGGTTCGCGCTGCTATTGAACAGGCGACCGGTGTTCCCTTTCGGGACTACGCCAAAGTGAGCTGTTCGACCCGCTGGGTCTGGACGCCGGTTTTATGACCAACGACATCGATGACCCGCAGAGCATCGCTGCATTGGGTTCGGTGGACCCGCTCAGTTGGGGAGACATGGAAAAAGCCTATTCCCAGATTCCGCTCGGGCAAATGTACCTGCTCGGTCAGGGGGAATTGTATACCAGCGCCGTTGACCTTGCAAAATCGGGATGATTCTTGCCGGGGATGGCAGTTTTTGGACAGCGATTCGCAGCGGGTTCAATTTTTGTCCCAGCAAGCTCTGGAGCAGATGCACACCCCGCTGGTCTATGACCCGCAGACCAACACCACCCGCGGTCTGGCTGTCCAGATGACCGAAGATATCCTCGACGGCACCCACCCTGTGGGGGACATCAGGGCAACGCTTACGGCATGATCTCCTGCTTGTTTTACGACCGCGACACCCGCAAGGGCGTGGTCTTTTTTGAATAACCGCGCCAGCCAGATGCGCGCCGAGAGCAAGGTCTACGCCGTCAACGATGCTGTGGTAAAGGCAATCTGGCAGTACCTTGGGTAAAAGGAGGAGCACTATGCGACTCAAACATTTCTTTTGCCTGCCTGTTGGCAGTCGCTTTGCTGTGCGGATGTACCCCTCGCACTGCCGAAGTGCAAACGCCTCCTGTGCAGTCCCCGCCGGAACCGGAACAGGCTGAACCGACTTACTCGCCGCAGCCTCCTGCTCCTCCGGCACACGCCACCCTGTTGGCAGTCGGGGATAACCTCATTCACGATGTCATCTACTGGCAGGCAAAGACCGACGATGGCTATGACTTCTTCCCCGCTTATCAAGCGGTCGCCCTTTGATTCAGCAGGCAGATCTTTCCTTTATCAACCAGGAAACGCCGCTCGTCGCAGAAAATCCGCCCGCCAGCTATCCGCTGTTCAACTCTCCTGCGCAGCTGGCAGACAGCTTGCAACAGCTTGGCTTTGACATCGTCAATCTCGCCAACAACCATATGCTCGACCAGCACGCAGCGGGACTGCAAAGCACCCCTCTCTTTGATGCAGGAGCATTTTGAGCCGCAGGGTGCGGTCATCGGCGTCAACGGTGCTGTTCCGGTGGTGGAGCGCAACAGCATCCGCTTTGGCTTTGCCGCCTTCACCCAGCACACCAACGGTATCCCGCTGCCGCAGGATAAGCAGGAGATGATTACCTACACCGACCAGACCGAACGGATGCACCAGCAGATTGAGCAGCTGGAGCAGACGGCAGACTTGACCGTTGTCTCGGTCCACTGGGGGAGAGGAGAACAGCACCACTCCCACCGACTACCAAAGAGAGCTTGCCCAACAGCTGACCGAATGGGGAGCGGATCTCATCATCGGTACCCACCCGCACGTTTTGCAGCCGGTGGAGGAGATTACCTCGCCCAACGGCAACCGCGCGACGGTGCTTTACTCACTGGGCAACTTTATCTCTGCGCAGGCGGATCGAGCCAATCTGGTGGGTGCAATTGCCCAAATCGAGGTGGAGAAGGACCCTCCACCGAAAAAATCACCGTTCACCCGCCGCAGCTGCAGCCGGTCATCACCTGCTATCAGAGCGGGTATGCGCAACTGCACCTGCTTCCCTTTTGCGACTACAGCGGGGAGCTTGCCGACCGACGCGGGCAGCCGCTCTCCCGCGACGACTACATCCGCCAGCTGGTTTCCTCGGTCGTCGACCCTGCCTTTTTAGCAGAAGGCGCTTTGGATTAAACAATGCAGATAAAATTTTGATGGTATTTTCTGACCCATTGAGCAGGAAAATTTTCCGTTCCAATGGGTTTTTTCTCTACCTTTCCCAAAGATTTAGCGGTTTCCACCAAGCTTTCCTTCGAAAAAAATATACAAATAGCCTCTTGCATTTATACAATGGAATATGATATGTTGGAGAAAAACAAAGCAAGCCATCAGTATATGCTTTGCTTTAGAATTTTTTTTTAGAACGGAAGGAAGGTTTTTCTCATGGAACTGACAAAACGCATCGACTCGGTATTTTGCCGCTGGGATCACCCCGATACCCCCGGCGGTCAGGTGCTGGTCAAGCACCACGGAAAGGTCATCTATGACCGCTGCTTCGGTCTTGCCAATCTGGAGCATCACATCCCAATCACCCCGACCACCCGCTTTCATGTGGCATCGGTGTCCAAACAGATCACCGTCCTCAGTCTGCTGCTGCTTGCCGAACAGGGCAAGGTGGACCTGGATGCAGATGTCCGCACCTATCTGCCGGACCTGGTGCATTGGAAGGAAACGGTCACCGTGCGCAACCTGATGAACAACACCAGCGGCATCCGCGACCAGTGGGAGCTGTTCTGCCTGCGCGGCATCCACTACACCGACACCATCACCATACGCGATTTTGAGCAGACCCTGCGCCCGCAGCAAACCCCTCAATTTCCAGCCCGGTTCCCGTTTTCTGTACAGCAACTCCAACTTCACGATGATTGCCCAGATCGTGCATCGAATCAGCGGGATGGATCTACCGGACTTTGCCCAGCAGCACATCTTCACGCCTTTGGGGATGACCCACACCTGCATCCGCCGCGGCTACTGGCAGATGATTCCCGAGCTTGCCCTCTCTTACTCGGATGACGGCAGCGGACGGTTTGTTCCCAGTGCGCTCAACTTTGCGCTGTGGGGAGCCACCTCGATGAACACCAACGTTTCCGACCTGATGCTCCTGCTTGAGCACTACCCCCCCCCGCGCATCTGTTCGCAGAAGACCATCGACGAGATGATGAACTGTCCGACCCTTGCAGACGGCTCTCGCAGCGGCTACGGCGGCGGTCTGTTTGTCCATGAATACAAAGGTCATCCCTGCTTTGAACATGGCGGTGTCGATGCCGGTTACCGCGCACACGTCTACTCCTTCCCGCAGGATGAGCTGGACATCGCCATCGTCAGCAACACCTCCAACACCCCGACCGCTGTGGCAGCGCAGCAGATTGCAGAGATCGTTCTGGACCTGCCTGCCGACCCGCCGCGCCCGTATGAAACCCATACCGCTGCTCCGCAGGCAGGCTTGTACTTCTTCACCGGCAAGGAGGGCGAAGCGACCCTGGAGCTGGTACAGGACGGCAAAGGCTGGGCGTTGTGCCGCAACCACGGATTGACCCCGCTGCACGACGGCCCCGACGGCGGATGGCAGATCGGCTATCTCCCCGACCGCCTGCGCTGCACCGCTGAGGGTCTGTTGTGGGATGCCGGAGCCAAAACTACCCTGCTGCACCGTCTGGAGCAGGCAAAAGAGGAGGGAAACCAATCGCTTCTGGGCAGCTATTCCAGTGAGGAGCTGACCCTGACCCTCGACATTCATGCACAGGATGGTCTGCTGTGGTGCTACCATCCCCGCTACGGCTCCGACCCGATGATGCAGATTGACGACACCCACTTTATCTACTGGCAGGAACGAAGCTCTGCCTTCCTGGTCACCCTCTATCCCGACGGCAGCCTGACACTGGACGCAGGACGCTGTCTGAACATGGTATTCCAAAAACGATAAGCAGTCTATCAAAAAAGGACCGGCAGAAAATTTCTGTCAGTCCTTTTTTGCAAAATCATTCAGCGCTGCTCAATAGGAAGATGCTCCTGTAAAAAGGTGCGAAATCCTTTTTCGAGCGCGTTGGTGCTCAAATCCAGTTTTTCCAAATCATAGTAATACCTTGAACTGGCAATCTCCTTGGACAGCGAATCGAGCGGGAAGCCCTTCACCCGCTTGTGGTGCGGCTTGGAAACCAGCAGAAACGGCTCGGTCCAAAGCGAAGGGGCGATACTGGAAAAACAGTTGTCTGCATCCAAAATCAGACAGATGGCATTTTTATAGTGCGCCGTCAGCTGTCCGCCGTGTTGCTGTGCCAACTGCGCATAATGCCAAATCATCTCTTCATCGTTAAGCTCCCTGCCGTTGACGCGGCGCACATAAATCCCCGGCTGCTCCTGCGGCTGGACCTCATCAAAATACAGCCCGCTGTCGCAGGAAAAAACCGGGATACCAAAGGCTTTATAGTAGGCGCGGGCTTTGCGCTGTGCATTTTCCAGCGGCGTCGCTCCGTCTTCCTCTATTTTGGGGAGTGGACCGCTCAAATCGCCCAGTCCAATCAGTTCGATGGGAAGTCCGGCAACTGCCTTTTTCATGGCATCCAGCTTTGCCCGATTGGTTGTTCCGTATAAAAGTTTCATCTTATTCTTTCCTTTCACTTTATCCAGCCGAAAAGGCGATTGCGTGCCCGACAAAATGCAGCAGTGCCAAATTCGCACCGATACAAACGACCACCAGCACCGATGCCAGACAGCTGCTTTGAGTGCGTGCGCGGGCTGTGCTCCAATAGCGGACGGTCACCCAGATTTGGGAGGAAAACAGCAGAATCCAAAGCGGATGCACCTGTAACAGCCCAAGCATATTAGAAAGAGCATAGTGGAGGATGATGCAGTTGACCGATTCGACCAGCAGTTCCACTGCGTTGTTTTTGAAAGCTTCATCCTCTCGTCCTCCTTTTCTCCCCTGGACAGGCAACCTCCGTTTTTAGCGGTCGGAGCGCATCACTCCATACGCAGCTCCGATGCTGCCGCCTGCTTGCAGGTAAGCCTTTGCCGCCCTTTGCAGTCCAGTTTGCTCAGGCAGCTGCTCAAGCGGCGTATTGGTATCGACAGCAAACAGCCAGCGGAAAAATTCCTTGTCCTGACTGCGGTATTCCTTGATAGTAAACCGCGCAGCAAACGCACGAATGTTGGAAGATTGGCTTAACATCGGCCGCAACGCAGGCGACAGCAGCCAGAGTCACACACCATCGGCGCAGCTGCCCACTGTGGAAAATACCGCTGCACAAAACTGCCGATTTGCCCGAGCGAGCGGTCCACCGCCGCCGGTGAAAGGTCGGCATCCGACGGGATGTGCAGGCTGATGACCCGCTCTCCTTCCCCGGTGCAAAGCTCGTACTCCAAATCTCCCAGCCGGAACAGGCTCATGCACAGCTGCCGCCGGGTCCACCACCCTCTGTCAAAGGCAAACCTGCCGCTTATCTCGTAACATTCCCGAATGAATCGGGAAAAGCAGCGCATGGTGTCCACAAAAATTTCCTCTCCGATTCCCTGTTTCCGATAGTTTTCCCGGCAAAGTTCCACCGCTTCCAGCTGACACAGCAGCATCTTCCAGCCGTCCTCGTCCTCTTGCAATTTTTCCCGCAGCTGCAAATAAGCCTCCTTCGCGGTCGATGCAGCTGTCAGGCGCTCGATTGATTCCTGCATCTGTTTTGTATCAAATGTTTTTTCATCCTTTCCAGCTGTTCTATCGCCGGTGCAGGCAGACCAAGCTGCTCATAAAACGCTTTCCTGCGCTGGTTTTCTTCCATGATTTTTCCCCTCCTGTTCTTTTTAGTATATCCTCCGATTTATCTCTGTGTCAACAGAGTTCTTTTCATTTTATCCAAAAAATCAATGGAAAACAAAAGCAAATACTGCTATAATATCTATAAAACCGCAAGATTCTGCGGTTTCAAATCTGCGCACCACCCAGAAAGGAAGGAATCATCCATGCTTACCAATAATATGCCCAAAGTAAAAATCGGCATCGTAGCCGTTAGCCGCGACTGTTTCCCGGAATCTCTTTCGGTCAACCGACGCAAAGCGGTTGTGCAGTCCTATATCCAGCACTACAACAGCGAGGACATCTATGAATGTCCGGTCTGCATCGTGGAAAGTGAAATCCAGATGGTACAAGCGCTCGAGGACATCAAGCAGGCAGGCTGCAACGCCCTTTGCGTTTACCTGGGAAACTTTGGTCCCGAAATCGCAGAGACCCTGCTTGCCAAACACTTTGACGGTCCCAAAATGTTTGTAGCTGCTGCCGAGGAAACAGCCGGTGACCTCTGCCGGGGCAGAGGCGATGCCTTCTGCGGAATGCTCAACGCAAGCTATAACCTCGCACTGCGCAACGTCCGCGCCTACATTCCTGAATATCCGGTCGGCGATGCGGACGACTGCGCAAAGATGATTCACGAATTTGTACCGATTGCGCGGGCAATCCTTGCGCTGTCGCAGCTGAAGATTATCAGCTTCGGTCCTCGTCCGCTCAACTTCCTTGCCTGCAACGCTCCCATCAAGCAGCTGTACAACCTCGGCGTAGAAATCGAAGAAAACCCGAGCTGGATTTGTTTGAAGCCTTTAACCGGCACGCAGGCGACCCGCGCATCCCACAGATTGTGCAGGAGATGGAGGCAGAGCTGGGCGCCGGAAACAAAAAGCCGCAGATTCTCTCCCGCCTGGCGCAGTATGAGCTGACCCTGCTCGACTGGGTAGAGCAGCACAAGGGCTACCGCGAATACGTTGCAATTGCCGGTAAGTGCTGGCCTGCATTCCAGACACAGTTCGGCTTCGTTCCCTGCTATGTCAACAGCCGTCTGACCGGTATGGGCATCCCGGTATCCTGCGAGGTGGACATCTACGGCGCGCTCAGCGAGTTTATCGGCAGCGTGGTCAGCCAGGACACCGTCACCCTGCTGGACATCAACAACACCGTTCCAAAGGATTTATACCAGCAGGACATCTGCACAAAATTCCCATACGAGCACAAGGACGTCTTTATGGGCTTCCACTGCGGCAACACCGCTGCCGGAAAGCTCTCCTTCTGCGAGATGAAATACCAGATGATTATGGCGCGTTCGCTGCCGCAGGAGGTCACCCAGGGCACCCTCGAGGGCGACATTGTCCCCGGTCCCATCACCTTCTTCCGCCTGCAAACCACCGCCGACAACCAGCTGCGGGCTTACATCGCACAGGGCGAGGTGCTGCCGGTAGCAACCCGCTCCTTCGGCTCGATTGGCATCTTTGCCATCCCGCAGATGGGCAGATTCTACCGCCATGTGCTGATCGAGAAGAACTTCCCGCACCACGGCGCAGTTGCCTTTGGTCACTTCGGCAAGGAGTTGTACGAGGTGTTCCGCTACCTCGGTGTCGCTCCGCAGGAAATCGGCTACAACCACCCGCAGGGCGTGCTGTATCCGACCGAAAACCCATTTGCCCGCTAAGGAGGAAACCGCCATGCTTTATATCGGCGTAGATTTGGGTACCTCGGCGGTCAAGCTGCTTTTGATGGATTCTGCCGGAACGGTCCAGAAGATTGTTTCCAGGGAATACCCGCTCTCCTTCCCGCAGACCGGCTGGTCGGAGCAAAACCCGCTGGACTGGTATGAGCGGACGATTGCCGGTCTGCACCAGCTGCTGGAGGACTGCGACCGCAGTCAGGTAGCAGGCATCAGCTTCGGCGGACAGATGCACGGTCTGGTCACACTGGATGCAGAGGATCAGGTCATCCGTCCTGCCATCTTGTGGAACGACGGACGCTCCACTGCACAGACCGACTACCTCAACCAAACCATCGGCAAGCAGCAGCTGTCCGAATATACGGCAAACATCGCCTTTGCCGGCTTTACCGCACCCAAAATCCTGTGGATGAAGGAAAATGAGCCGCAGAACTTTGCGCGCATCTGTAAAATCATGCTGCCCAAAGATTATCTGATCTACCGGCTGTCCGGCAACTTTGCCACCGACTACTCCGATGCTTCGGGGATGCTGCTGCTGGATGTCAAAAGACGCTGCTGGTCCCAGCAGATGCTTTCCATCTGCGGCATCACCGAACAGCAGCTGCCAAAGCTGCACGAAAGCTATGAGGTGGTGGGAACCCTGCTGCCGCAGCTGGCAGAACAACTGGGTCTTCCCTCTTCGGTGCGCATCATCGCCGGAGCCGGAGATAATGCCGCAGCTGCCATCGGCACCGGAACGGTCGGTGAAGGCAGCTGCAACCTTTCGTTGGGCACCAGCGGGACGCTGTTCATCACCAGCGGACAGTTCCGTGTGGACCCGCACAATGCGCTGCACGCCTTTGCCCATGCCGACGGGCACTATCATCTGATGGGCTGTATGCTCAGCGCTGCCTCCTGCAACGCCTGGTGGATGCAGCAGATATTGAACACCCGAGGATTTTGCCGCCGAGCAGAAGGACATCTGCCAGCTGGGAGAAAACCCCGTCTTTTTTTCCTGCCTTATCTGATGGGCGAACGTTCTCCGCACAATGACCCGCACGCACGCGGCGCCTTTATCGGTCTGTCGATGGACACCACCCGCCGGCAGATGACACAGGCGGTGCTGGAAGGGGTCGTCTTTGCGCTGCGTGACTCGCTGGAGGTCGCCAAAGCCTTGGTATCTCCCTTTCCTCCACCCGCATCTGCGGAGGCGGCGCTAAAAGCCCGCTGTGGAAGCGGATGGTTGCCAACATCCTCAACCTACAGGTAGAAACCGTCCGCGTCGAAGAGGGTCCTGCCTATGGCGCTGCTATTCTGGCAGCGGTCGGCTGCGGAGAGTATGCTACCGTCGAGGAGGCTGCCGCCCAGCTAGTACAGCTGGGCGAGGTCATCTCCTGAGCCGGAGCTTGTTGCCGCTTACGAAAAACGCTATCAGCTTTTTCCGTCAGCTCTATCCCGCACTGGCTCCTGCCTTTGCAAAATGGCTGAATAAGAAAACCTCCGTCCTTCCTTTTTTTTTTAAGAGGGAAAGACGGAGGTTCTTTGTTCTGCCCTAAAAAGCAACGGAAATGGCGTTAAAGAAAATCCAATCAGCATGATTCCCACCGCCACCACACCGAAAAAAACTGCCAGCAGCCGTGGTTTAACCGCCTTGCGCAGCATGACCATCGACGGCAGCGACAGGGCGGTGACACCCATCATAAACGAAAGAATCGTTCCAAGTCCTGCACCTTTTGCCAGCAGGCTTTCTGCAATCGGGATGGTGCCAAAGATGTCGGCATACATCGGGATGCCGATGAGGGTCGCCAACGGCACCGAATACCAATGCTCGGCGCCCAACAGTTCTTCGACAAACGCCTGCGGGATAAAGTTGTGAATCAGCGCGCCGATTGCCACACCGACCAGCACATAGGGTGCCACCTTGCGGACGGTGGAAGCCACCTGTGTCTTTGCATAGGACAGCCGGTCCCCCACGCTCATCTGAGGAGATTCCAAATCCACCCTGCCTGCGTTGCGGATAAATTCCTCCACATCATTTTCCAGATGCAGGCGCTCAATCAGCGTTCCGCCCAGCACCGCCAGCACCAGACCGACCAGCACATACGCCAGTGCCACCTTGCTGCCAAAGCTGCCGGTCAGCATGACCAACGAACCCAAATCGACCAGCGGCGAGGAAATCAGAAAAGAAAAGGTGACACCCAGCGGCAGACCGGCGCTGGTAAAGCCGATAAACAGCGGGATGGAGGAGCAGGAACAAAAGGGCGTTACCGTGCCCAGCAGCGCAGCCAGCGTGTTGGCTCCGATTCCATGGAACCTGCCCAGAATTTTTTGGTCCGCTCCGGTGGAAAAAGCTCTGAATATAGGAAATCGAAAAAATCAGCACCGACAGCAGGATAAAGATTTTGATGATATCATAAACAAAAAACTGAAGGCTTGCTCCGATTCTGCTCTCCAAATCGATTCCGATTGCCTGCAACAAATTCCCCACCAGCTGATTGAGCCAACGCATCCCCAGCAGCTGCTCCTGCAAAAAACACCGATTGTTTTTATCATTTTCTTTTTCTCCCTATTAAATCGAGATTTATCGATTTGATTTTTTAAAACGGACCTCCTCCTGCCAGAGGGAGGTCCGTTCATTGCTCAAAACAAGTTGACTATCTTTTCAAAAGCTCCATCAGCTTTTCCACCGACGGCACCTGTCCGCTGACAATCAGCTTGCCGTCCTTCATCAGCGACGGCGCTGTCATCACACCCAGTTTGACAATATCAATCAGCTCGCTGACCCGCTCAATCTGCGCGGACATCTCCAGCTGCTTGAGCGCTTCGCTCACATTTTCATACAGGCGGTCGCACTCATCGCAGCCGCCTCCGATGACCTTTTTAGTTCCATCATCTGTCGCACCCCTAGTTTTTCAGCTGCATCGGCAGACCGACCTGCTGCTCCCAGACCTCTGCCAGCTTGCGGATGACCTGCGGACCGATTTTGGAGATGAACACCAACTGCGACTGTGGCTGCGGCTCGCAGGGCTTGATGTCCACCCGATGTCCCACCAAATCCACCTGGCTCCATCCCTGCTCTTCCAAATCGACAAAGCCCTTGGCACGATAGAGGTCATCTGCCATTTGCAGCAAAAATGTCTCCAGCTTTTCTGCCGGCACACGGCTATTGCAGTTCATAAAGATGCTCTTTGGCTTGGCTTCCGGCACGTTGGTAGTTTCTTCGCCCTGTGCCCAGCTGTACTGCATCAAATTCTCCTGAATGAAGGACAAATCCAGATTGGCATTGGCGCTGACCTCGATGCGGCAGGCAGGGTTAATCTGACGAATCTTTTCCCTCAGCTGGCTCAGGCGCTCGGCATCCACCAAATCCACCTTGGTGATGACTGCCAGATGACAGTGCTTGAGCTGGCGGTGAACCGTTTCCAAGTCGCCCAGCTGGTCAAAAAGTTGACTGCATCCACCAGGCAGATGGCGCCTGCAAAGTCATACGCGTCGCCGCACAGCTGTTTGGCTGCATCCAAAATTTCCTCGACGTTGGAAGGGTCGCCCAAACCGGAGCTTTCCACAAACAGATATTCCAGATCCTGCGCTGCCATATCTGCCAGCGCCTGCACAAACGACAGCTTTAAGCAGGAACAGAAGATGGAGCCTCGGCTGATTTCCACCATCTTGATGTCGTCGTCCCGCAGGATGGTCCCGTCGATTCCCAGCTTGCCAAATTCGTTCTGGATAACACCCACCCGTCTGCCCTTGAGCTGGTCGAGCAGCCGGAGCAAAATGGTGGTCTTGCCTGAACCTAAAAATCCGGTGAGCACATACAGCTTTGTTTTGCCTTGCACACAAATCCCTCCTGATGATGTGCGGCAGGAACATCCCTGCCTGTCTGTCAAATCGTTTATCGTTAAACCCGCCAGCAGCTCCTGCGCTGCCGCTACTCCCTGCTGTGAGATGGAGTAGTGGGTCCACTTGCCTGCTTTTTTGCCTTCTACTATGCCGGAATCGCACAGAATCTTCATGTGATGGGACAAGGTGGACTGGCTGATGTCCAGTTTGTTGAGCAGCACACAGCCGCATTGTTCCCCGTTTTTCAGAAGGTCCAGTATCTTCCATCGGTTTTCATCGCACAGCGCCTTAAAGACACGCGCATTTTTTGATAATCCATTCCGTTCCTCCCATCGACTTTCTTCGATATATAAGATAACATACATATCGAGAAATGTCAATCTGTTTTTACTGTTTTATATTGATATTTTTCGATATATCAAACAAAGGGCATCCCCTTCCTCAATCGGAGGAAAGGGATGCCGGTTATTATGTCGGTATTAAGCGGACTATTTCCCTTCGATGGCGTCGATGGCTTCAATCACTGCACCGCGAAATCCCGCTTTTTCCAGCGCAGATACACCTCGGATGGTGGTTCCGCCCGGTGAGCAGACGGCATCCTTCATCGCGCCCGGATGGGTCCCGCTCTCCAGATAAAGCTTGCCGGTGCCGCACAGCATCTTTGCTGCAATGCGGTAGGAAGCTGCACGGGTCAGTCCATACTTGACGCCTGCATCCGACAGCGCCTCCAGATACATCGCTGTAAATGCCGGTGTGCAGCCTCCCAGCGTGCCTGCCGCCGAAAGGTGGTCGCTGTCCACCAACTCAATCAGCGCAATCGGTGAGAACAACTCACAAAAGGTCTGCCACTGCTGTTCATCCAGCGAATGGGTCTGCTCGCAGATCATGATACCCTCGCCGACCGCAATCGGTGTGTTGGGAATGGTGCTGATGTAGTGGGTGCTTTCGTCCAGCAACTGCTGATAGCGTGCAAAGGTAAAGCCCGCTGCCACTGAAACCACCATCTTGCCTTTGAGCAACTCCTTGAGCGGCGCCACCACCTGCTCAATCAGATACGGTTTGACTGCCAGAATCACCACGTCGCTGTTCTGCACCACCTCCTGCGCAGTCTGCATCGGGTGTACGCCCAGCCGGTCGGCGGTGTCCTTGAGTTTTTCAAAATGTGCGGCACAGGCGTACAGCTGCTCTGCTTTGCACACCTTTGCTTCCAAAAGCCCTTTGGCAATCGCCTGCGCCATGTTGCCAAATCCGATAAAACCAATCTTCTTTCCGTTGTCCATTTTCGTTCCTCCCTTGTGGATTACATTCCAACATTTTCTTTTATTATACCATCTTTTGTAAAACCGGCAAGAAAAATTTTCTTCCAATTCTTTAACTTCAAATAATAGGATCTGTTTTCCTACAGAAAACGTCGGCTCCGCCTGCTATGCCGCAGTTGCTATGGATTGGTTAAAAGAAAATCACTAAAGCTTTGAAACACACATTTTCTACTGAAAAGCAACGAGGAGGGTTTTGAAAGAAACCTTCCTCGTTGCTTTTTAAAAACTACTACTCTGCCTTCAAGGTTTTCACTCCAAAGCTAAAATACAGCAGGTGGAACACCCAAACCAGCACCAACAGCACCGCCCCACCGGAACATTGTGCATCATCACAAATCCAATTCCCATCAAACCGCTCACCATCAAAATAATTCGCAGTTTGGTGGACAAGGTCATCCCACGCCCCTGAACATAGCTTTCCAAATTCTTTTTATACAGATTGGTATGGACAAACCAGTTGTGCAACTTCTGCGAACTTTTTGCAAAACACCACGCCGCCAACATCAAAACGGAAAGCTTGGCAACAATGGTAAAACGGCTCCAACTGCTCCCAGCACACAACCCAAACACCCCACTGATAGGTAGATGGCTCGCTTGAACTTCATCTTTTTTTCCCTCCTGTTTGTTTTTTCTCCCGTCTGCTCTCAAGCAGATGGCGCACTGCCAACACCGGATGATGCAGCAGCATCCTTGGTCCGGCATAACGCATCACCTGCCGGATCTGCTCGCGCATCTGTGGCTGATAACAATGTACCTGGCAGTTGGAACAAAAGGTTTTCTCCTTTATAAACGGACAATGATCAATTCTTTCGTTGGCGTAAGACAGCAGACAACTGCACTCCTTACACAATGTTGCTCCATTGTGGTGCTGTTTGCTGCAATATAGTTGAATCATCTGTGCAACCACCCGCTTTTCCCTCTCCCTCTTATCTGCCAGCAACTGCTGCATCAGCTCATCCTCCCGTCCTCTACCGAATATACAGTATCCGCAATGCGCATGGTAGATTGCCGATGGGAAACCAACACCACCGTCTTATCCTTGCGCTGATTATGCAGCGAACGCAGGATCACCGCTTCATTCAAACTATCCAGATTACTGGTTGGCTCGTCCAACAGCAGCAGCGGTGCATCATGCAAAAATGCTCTGGCAAGTCCATTCTCTGTCGTTCGCCTCCCGAAAGGCTGTCTCCCAGTTCTTCGACAGGAGTGTCATATCCCTGTGGTAGTGAAAGGATAAAATCGTGGATTGAAGCCTTTTTGCAGGCTTCCACCAGTTCCTCATCGGTAGCATCCAGCTTTGCAATGCGCAGATTGCTGCGAATGGAATCATGAAACAGATGGGTTTGCTGGGTCACAAAGCCCTCCATCTTCCGCAGATTATCTGTGTTAATTGCATCCACATTCACATTTGAAATTTCCACTCTGCCCTGCTGTACCTTCCAAAAATGCATAAAAAGTTTGAGTAGGGTCGATTTTCCACTTCCGCTTCGTCCCACAATCCCAATCACACTGTTTTTGGAATCTCCACCGATATGTCCGACAGCACCGGTTGTCCACCATAAGAAAACTGACGTTTTCTGCCGCTGCTTTGCTGAACTGGACTGGTTCTCGTCCCACAACCTCTTCTACAACCGGAATTTCCTCCAAAATATCCAGCACACGATTTCCCGCTGCAAAGGTATTTTGCAAGGTACTGCCTAGGTTTGCCAAAGCTACCACCGGTCCAAAACTGCTCATCAAAGCAAGAGTGGGCAGCAGCACACCCGCAAATCCAATCTCTCCCGACTGGTAAAGCAGCGCACAGCTGCACAGCATCACCAAATCGAATAATAAAATGATTGTATTGGTCATCGCCAGATTTCTGCCGGCAATCCGTTTCAGCCGAGCCTCATCTAAAGAAAGTGCATCGCTTTTTTCTTTCATCTGCTCCTGTCGGCTTTCTCCTGCTCCATACTGAATGGTCTGGTCCAATCCACGCAGACTATCCAATACAAAACTGCTGAGCTCACCGGACTTCGTGCGAAAATTCATCCCATCTGCTCCGCTCATCTTGGAAATCAAAAGAGGAATCAGCAAACCGACTGTCAGATATGCAGCTACGGCAATTCCTCCCAACAGCGGATGAAATGAGGAGATATAAAGGCTTGAAATCAAGCTGAACAGAATCGCGATAGCAATCGGAGAGATGGTGTGTGCATAAAACACTTCCAGAAGCTCGATGTCGGAGGTAATCACGGCAATCAAATCTCCTCGATCTCTTCCTCCAACTTTGCCGGGCACAGCCTGCGCAAAGCCGAAAACACCCGATCACGCAGCAACGCCAGCAGTTTAAAAGCAATGTAATGGTTGCAGGACTGCTCCCCATACCGCAGCAAACCACGCAGCACTGCAAAAATGCTCACACCGGCAAAAACAGCTGCCAGCCCTATTCCCCACACGAACCTGTAACAGCTCCAGCACTGCATATCCGCCCAGAACCGTAATCCCGGAAGCACACAGATGCCCTGCCAGTCCCATCAAAATTGCCAGAATCATCCATCCGGTCAACGGCTTGACCAATCCAATCAGCCGCAGCATCACCTTTGTTCCGCTTTTTTCATTCTGCCTTCCCTCCTGCAAACTGTTCCAACTCCTGCTGGGCACTCCAAAGCTGACTGTATACGCCCTGACGGTGTAGCAGCTCTGCATGGGTTCCTGATTCGACCACCGTTTTATCCTGCATAACATAAATACGGTCTGTTTTTGCACACGTTAGCTAAGCGATGAGAAATCAGAATGACTGTCTTTTTCTGCTCAGCTAATCGGTGAATCTGCTCCATAATTTCGTTTTCACTCTCCACATCAATATTGAGGTTGCCTCGTCAAAGATATACACCGGACTGTCATGCAACAGTGCACGCGCAAGACACATCCGCTGGCACTGACCACCGGAAAGATTGGATGCACGCTCTGTCAGCTGGGTATCCAAGCCTTGCTGTTCCTTTAAAATCCACTCAGCTTAACCTGCTCCAGCACCTCCCACAGGCGCCGGTCGGTTGCCTGCGGCGAGGCTGCCAACAAATTATCCCGCACACTGCCCTTAAACAGATAGCTCTGATGGCTGATATAGGTAAAGTTTTCCATCAGGCTGTCCTCTGCAATCTCATTCAGTTGTATTCCGTTCACTGTCACACTGCCGGTGTATCCCTTGTTATGACCCATCAAGATAGAGGAGACGGTTGATTTGCCACAGCCGCTTTTTTTCCTACGATAGCGGTAAAGCTTCCCTCTTGAAAATCCATATTGACATCTTCCAGCACTGCTCTATCCTTTTCATAGCCAAATCCCAGGTGCTCACATCGGATGGACGGATGCTTGGGACATTGCAATCTTCCCTGCTCCGATTCAGGAAGATCCAACAGGTGAAAAATCTTGTCGCTGGCTGCCATTCCATTCATAGCAATGTGGAAAAGGACCCCAGCTGACGCATCGGAATAAAAAAAATCTGCCGACAGAAGGATAATCAGCAAGCAGCCGCTCAGATCCACCTTGCCTGCCCGGAAGCTGAGTGACCGATAGAACAACCCCTAGCGCTGCTCCGCCATATGCAATCAAATCCATAATGGTAATCGAATTGAGCTGCATGGTCAAAACTTTCATTGTGATTTTTCTAAACTGTTCTGCCTGCCGATTCATCTCCTCCTGCTTAAAACCATCCGCCTGATAAATTTTCAGGGTGGTCAAGCCCTGTAGGTTTTCCAAAAAGGTATCTCCCATTTCGGTATACTGCCCCCAATATCGTGCCAGCAGTTTTTTTGCCCAAGTCTGAACAGCAGCAATCGCCACCGGAATCAGCGGCACACAAATCAGCAGTGCAGCCGCAGACGGAAGGTTCACAAACGAAAGATAAACAAACAACGTCAACGGCGCAAGCATCGCATAGAAAAACTGTGGAAGGTAAGCACCAAAATAAGTCTCCAGTTGCTCGACTCCTTCCACTGCCACCTGTACAACCTCGCTGGTCTGTACTGCCGATGATACCCTGCACCTAATCGAAGCATTTTTTGATAAATCTGCTCACGGAGGGTGCGCTTAACTGCTTTTTGAGGAAAGGTAACTCATCTTGAGGATGCTATTGCGCACAGATACCGCACTGCCAGCACTGCTGCCAAAATGGACACCACCCTACCAAAACCTGTCTGTTTGCATTCCTCTGGTATAACCCTTCCAACAGATTCGCAATGGTGGTCATCATCACCAGATTTCCCAACAGGGAAATCCACTGCATCAATACATTGCCTGCAATGTACCGTTTACTTTCGCTGACCGTTTCAATCAGCCGCTTATTGATCATCATGTTTGCCCATCCCCTTTTCATTCCTCTTATCTGAGTTGACTCCGCAAAGGTTAGCTATCGCTAATATTAGTTAGTTTTTGCTAACCGTTATGTTGTTTAATCTATTATAACAGAGGCTCTTATAAATTGCAAGAACCTCTGTTCATAATTTTTTCGATTGAAATTTGTGCTCAAGATAAAATTTACAACCATACTTGAAAGTTCTGTGTGCTCGTGCTATATTATTCTCAACAGATAGATTCATTTGAATCTTTAAATCAGACTGCATCGGAGGTATCCGCCATAAAAAACTGCTGGGTCTTTTGCTTTCTTTTACCCTTCTGCTGTCCGCCTATACACACTGGGTTACCGATGCGCCTGCCGGTGGGCAATCGCAACCACCACCCGACACACCCGATATTGGACAATCGCAGCCGACACCGACGGTAGAGCCGCCGCAAACGGAAGCTGCCGTCGAAGAAAACACCTCCTACTGGGCGGAACACTTCCCGCGCATCGACGGCTCCACCTCCCTCATCCCACTAGAAACCGCCATCCGTTTAAAAACCGGTCAGCCGCTGGAATGGCAGCAGCTTCTGGTGGACGGCTGGAAGAGCAGGCATATTTTCCCCTGACCCTGGTCCTCCAGCCAGATGCTTCCTTTGGTGAAAGAGGACATCCCTGCCAAAATCTACAACATTCAGCTGACTCCTTCCGAATATCCGCTGCGCCTGTGGTTTCTCTCTGCCGACGGCAAGCACCGGCGCCGGGACATCTGCCTGCCGGTCGATGCCCTCAAGATGGTCAAGGAATACCGCTCTTCTCATTAAGGAAATACAAACAGGGCGATGGATGCAGAATTTCCTGCATCCATCGCCCTGTTATTTTTCCGATTCCCCATTCCCGCCCTCGCACCCTTTGGTCAAGGTCCGGTTCTAACAATGCGCAGTTGCGATACACCTGTGCGCAGTCCGGGCATTACAATGCTCGAGGGGTCGAACCTCCGCCTGCCCTTCGGCGTACCATGAAAAATTTTTTTGACCTTCGCCCCGCTGCGTGCTACCAGCAGAAATCTATTCCATCAAATCGGTTTTCCAGTTGCTTTCCTGCAAACGATTGTCCAACAGGCGCAACTCCTTTGCCATCTGGTCTACCTGTGCCTGCCAGTCGCTCACCGAGATGGCGGATTTAATTTTGATTTCGGTGTTCCTTGCCCGATAGGCGGTCTGGCTGGCAGAATAGACCAGCTCCTTATAAACGCGCAGCTTTAAGGACAGCGCATCCTTGCGTGCAATCAGCTCGGTCAGGCTCTTTCCCTCCACACAGGTCTGGCAGTTGGTGTGATTGATGCGAGCCATCAGGTATTCCAGCCGCTGAATTGCTGCATCCAGCTCCTGCTTCAATCTTTCCGGCTGCTCGGCAGGCTGCTCCCCTTCCTGCACCAGCACATTGTTGTCCAGTCGCTCCTTGAGCTGCTGGATGGTCCGGTTGAGGTCTGCCCGTTCCTGTAACGCTTCAGCAAGTTTCATGGTATCATCCTTCTCCCTTCAAAAGCTCCTGCTTGCTCTCTGTCGTCATCAGTGTATCACAAAATCCTGCAAAGTCACGGGGTTACCGTCTGATGCAGCCTCTTTTTTGCAACAATAAAAGGTCCTGCCGGCAAACGCACAGCAGGACCCTGTTATCATCTTTACAGCATTTCGATAAAGGCAGCGCAGCGGGTGTTGAGCTGACCGATGTCCGAAGAGGAGTAATCGGTTTCAACACACATATACGGCAGACCTTTGCCGGTAACAAAACGTTTGATGTAGTAGGATTCCACATTGTAGGTATGGCAAGCCTGCAGGATGACCTCTACAACCGCGTCAATCTTGTACTCTTCCAGCAGACGACCCAACAGCTTAAAGCGGTTTTCGTCCGGTGTCATACAGGAGCAGCCGATGTTCAGGTACCGGTCTGCGATTGCCTGGTAGATGTCCGGTGTATCCTCGTTAATCAGTTCATCGACCGATTTTGCGCCACTGCAGTTTTCAAAGCAAACAACGTTGCCGCCGTTTTCTTCGATGGATTTAACAACTTTCATTGCATTTCCGCCGATTGGGCAGCCGGTCACCAGGATACGCGGACGTTTTTCGATTGGGCGGTTGCCTTCCTCGTATTCCTTCTGGATGCGGTCGGTCAGTGCGTTGACCTCTTCGATTGCCTTGCGGCGGTCGAACTTAAAGCTCGAGCCATACAGCACGCTGTACAGGTTCAGACCTGCCATCGGAGGCGGGTCGAGCTTCATCAGCTCATAGAAGCGGCGCAGTGCCAGACGGTTCTGGTTGGAAAGCTTGACCTGTTCGCGCAGGTTTTCTTCGGTGATGGTCACGCCAAACTTTTCTTCCAGCTTGTTTTTCAGTGCAACCACCTCTTCGCGCCAGAGTTTGCGTCCCATCGGCGACTGACGGTTTGGCAGCTCCATGATGTGGGTGTCCTTGATTTCACCCAGCATCTCATACATCTTCTTTTTACCGTCGCAGGTGGTTTCACCGATAATCAAATCGGAAAAGTAGAAGTATGGGCATTTCTGTGTCTTTAGCAAAGCCGTAGCTGGATTTTACCAGTGGGCAGAGGTTTCTGGGCAGGTCCTGCTCTGCTTCTGCGATGGTTTCATCCGAGAAGGAGCACAGTCCGACCGGAATCGCTCCTGCTGCCATGATGACTTCATTCGGTGTATAGGTGCAAAAGGTTCCGACAAACGGGATATTTTTTCTTTGATTTCATAAGCGTGCAGAAAAGAGTTGCGGCGCTGTTCGCTGAATTCTTCAAACACTGCTGGCAAAGTCTTGATAACTTCCATCTTAAAAATTCCTCCTGTTTTCTTCTGTTTAACGGTCGTTGTAGAGGTGACAGGCGACAAAATGTCCCGGCTCCACCTCACGCAGCTGTGGACGCTCCTTCATGCAGCGCTCGCTGCAACGGCTGCATCGTCCGCTGAAGCGACAGCCCTCCGGCGGGTTGACCGGGCTGGGCATCGCCGGTCAGCATAATCTTCTTGCGTTCGCGGGATGCTTTCGGGTCGGCAATCGGCACGGCGGACAGCAGCGCTTCGGTATAGGGGTGCAGCGGTTTTTATACAGGTCTACCGAGTTGGAAAGCTCCACCATATTTCCCAGGTACATGACGGCCACGCGGTCGGAGATGTGCTTGACCACCGCCAGGTCATGCGCAATAAAGAGCATGGTCAAATCCTTTTCCTTTTGCAGCTTCATCAACAGGTTGATAATCTGCGCCTGGATGGAAACGTCCAGTGCGGAAATCGGCTCGTCGCAGAACAGAAATTCCGGGTTGACCGCCAGTGCGCGGGCAATACCGATTCTCTGGCGCTGTCCGCCGGAAAATTCATGGACGTTTCTCATCGCATGCTCCGCATTAAGTCCTACCATATCCAGCAGCTCGAGCACCATCCGCTCTTCCTCCGCCTGTGTCTTTGCCAGCTTGTGGATGCGGATGCCCTCCGCTACAATGTTGTACACCTTCTGATGCGGGTCCAGCGAAGCGTATGGGTCTGGAAAATCATCTGCACCTTGCCGCTGAAATCGAAACGTTCCTTCCTGCTCATTTGGTGAACGTCCTTGCCCTGATACAGCACTTCGCCGCTGGTGCGGTCCAGCATCCCGATGCAGGTTTTGCCGCAGGTGGTCTTTCCACAGCCCGATTCTCCTACGATACCCAATGTTTCACCCTTGTGAATGACAAAGGAAACATCGTCCACCGCCTTGAGCACACGCTTTTTACCTGCTTTATAATATTTACAGAGGTTCTTTACCTCCAGTTCGACCGGTCTATTGTTCATCCTGCTCACCTCCGGTATGGAATGGAACGCCGCTGACATCGGCACGTGGGTCGGTCAGCCAGCAAGCCACCTGATGTCCGCCTTTGAGTTCGATGGTTTCCGGCGAATATTCTGCGCAGATATTCATAGCGTATGGACATCTGCTGCAAAATGCACAGCCCTTTGGCGGATGAATCATATCCGGGATGGTACCTTCGATGGTGACCAGCTGCTCCTTGTTGTCCAAATCCAGACGAGGCACCGAGTTCATCAGCGCCAGGTATACGGGTGGCGCGGATTGTAAAAAATCTCCTCGTTGCTGCCCTTTTCCACAATTTTACCGGCATACATAACGATGATTTCGTCCGCCATATCTGCCACTACACCCAAGGTCGTGGGTAATCATGATGATTGCCATGCCGAGCTTTTTCTGAAGCTGCTTCATCAGCTCAGAATCTGCGCCTGGATGGTCACATCCAGCGCGGTGGTCGGTTCATCGGCAATCAGCAGCTTCGGATTGGTAATCAGTGCGGTTGCAATCATCACGCGCTGACGCATACCGCCAGAAAGCTCGTGCGGATACTTGTCCAGACAGGCAGGCGCATCCGGTATGCCGACCAGCTCGAGCATCTGCTGCGCTCTTTTTCTGATTTCGGTCTTGCTTAATTTTTCGTCGTTGTGATTTTCCAGATTTTCCATGATCTGTTTTCCGATCATCATGGTCGGGTTGAGGGAAACCAACGCATCTCGAAAATCATCGAACATTCTTTTCCGCGGAAATCCAGCCATTCCTTCTCTTTAAAATCTAGGATGTTTTTACCCTCATAAAAGATTTGGCTGCCTTCCTTTACAACGCCGGGACGCTCAATCAAGCCCATCAGCGCCTTGGAGGTGACCGATTTTCCGCAGCCGGACTCTCCTACCAGCGCCGTCGTCTTGCCCGATTCGATGTCAAAGCTGACACCGCGCACCGACTGCACTTCTCCGGCATAGGTAAAATAAGAAACGGAAAGGTCCTTCACGTTTACCAGTGTCTTCATAATTTCCTCCTTATTTTACGATCTTTGGTTCCAGCGCACTGCGCAGTACGTCACCAGAATGTTAAAGCTCAGTACGGTGAGCAGGATCAGCAGTCCTGGGTAAATTGCCAAAATCGGCTTGTCCAGAATGTGCGCCTGTGCCGCCTGAAGCATACTTCCCAGGAAGCGTGCGGGATGGAGATACCCAGCCCTAAAAAACTCAGGGAAGATTCGGTCAAAATTGCACTGGCAACGCCCAAGCTGGCTGCAACGATGACCGGTCCAAGGATGTTGGGCAGGATGTGCTGCACTGCAATCAAAACATTGCCCGCACCCAGGTTTTTGGATGCAACCACGAAGTCCCTTTCTTTTAAGGACATCGTTTCTGCGCGGGTGATTCGTGCGACTGATGCCCACGAGAACAGGCTGAGCACCAAAATCAGGGTGGTCATGCCCGGTTTGAGGATGGTGTTGAGGACAATCATCAGCAGCATACTCGGCAGCGCCAGGAAAATATCGGTAAAGCGCATCAGCAGCATATCCAGCTTGCCGCCGATGTAGCCCGAAAAGATGCCGATGGTCGTTCCGATGAAAACGGTGACCAGCATAGCGGCAAAACCTACCATCAACGAAACCCTGCCGCCGTACAACGCACGGGTAAAGTAGTCTCTGCCGTACTCGTCACAGCCGAACGGATGCTGCATCGAGGGAGCGGCGAATTTGTTTGCCAGATCCAGCTTGTTCGGGTCATACGGGCTTAAAGGAGCCAGCAAAGATGCCACAATGATGATAATCAGAAAGATGACCGCAAAATTGCCACCGGGTTGCTCTTGATTTCAGAAACGATGTCCTTCCACAAGCTGCGGTGATAAACGGTGCCGAGGTCCTTTTCCTTTTTCTCTATCCGCTGAAAGGAGCGCTCGTCAAAAACAATTTTATTTTCCATTGGCTGCATCGATCCCCCTTTTGATTCTTGGGTCTGCAAAGGAATACAGAACATCGGCGATAAAGTTGCCCATAACCAGAATGAAGCCGGACAACATAACATACGCCATGATGATTGGGTAATCTCTTTTTTCCAATCGCTTCCATCGCAAAGCTGCCGACACCCGGCCAGCCAAAGACGCTTTCGATGATGAAGGAGCCGCACACCAGCGAAGCCATGTTCATACCCAGGATGGTGATGATGGGCAGCAGGGTGTTCTTCAAAACGTGCTTGCGCAAAATTTGCCAGGGAGAAGTTCCCTTTGCTTTGGCAGCCAGAACATACTCTTCACTGAGCTGACCGATGGTGTTGGCGCGCACATAGCGGGTCTTGGACGCCATCGTTCCCAGCGCCATGGTCATCACCGGCATAAGCATATGCTGGATAGTGTCCAGTGGGGTGTTCACTCCTACTGTGTGCATTCCCGAAGAAGGCAGGATGTGCAGGGTCGCAGTGAAAAGAATGATCATCAGCATTCCAAAGTAGAAGGAAGGGATGGACATTCCAAAGTAAGGCAAAACCGCTGATGACATTGTCCACCGGGTGTTTTTCTTGTAACCGGCTATCAAACCCAGTGGGATGGACAGAGCCAGCGACACCACCAGCGAGCAACCCATCAGCAAAATGGTGGAGGGCAGGCGCTTGAGCAGCATGGGTGCCACCGGTGTTTTTGTAGGAAAGAAACACCAAAGTTGCCTTGCAGCGCCTCTTTCAGCCATGCCCAATACTGCTCGGGCATACTCTTATTGAGTCCCAGTTTTTCAATGACAATCTGTTTTTCTTCCGGGCTCATATCCTCGGTCAGATACATCGAGGAAATATCGCCGGGAGCCAAATCAATAATGGCAAAGGAGAAGAAGGAGATCAGCAGCATGACGATTGCCACCTGACCTACTTTTTCAAACAATATTTTAGCATCGGTCTTTCCTTTCCTAGTAAAAAGCCTGCCCCTGAAGGTCAAGGGCAGGCTTTTGTGATTTCTGCGATGGATGATTAGCCGTTGACAGAAATGCCCAGGTAATCGATAAATTCTGGAACGATCGGGCTGCAATCAGACCGGTAACGTTCTTCTGAGAAACGATGACATAGTTGGTGTAGGTCAGTGGGTAGATGCGGTGCTGAGCCAGAGCCAGCTCCATAACCTCATCAGACAGCTTCTGTGCTTCGGCAGGATCGGAGGCAGTATTTACTTTTACTGCCAGCTCGCCGCAGGTTGGGGTCAGACCCCATGCGTTGTCCTTCTGGTTCAGGTAGCTGTATGCCTGATTCAGGGTATTGCCCTTCATCGAATCCCAACCATTGGTACCCAAGGTCCCAGGTCTTTTCCTGACCGTTGAATCCGTAAGAGGATGCTGCAAAGAATCTTGGGAAGAAGGAGGAGGAATCCATGCCTTCAATCTGCAGGTTTACGCCAATCTGTGCCAGCTGCTGCTGCAGAACAACTGCAACCGCTTCCATGTTTGGACGGTCAGCGTTGTAGATGTAGGTCAGGGTCATGCCTTCCAGACCGGAGGATTTTGCAAGCTCTTTGCTTTTTCCAGGTCGTAAACATAGTCAGGAGTTTCCGGGTTGTACAGGCTGATTTCCGGGGTCAGCAGGGAGTTTGGATTGGTTGCCAGCTCCTCGGTACCATAAGCACCTGCGATGACCTCATCCCCGTTGATGGCATAGAAGAGAGCTTCACGCTGCTCGTCGGTCAGGTTTGCCGGACCGTATGGGTTGACCTGGAGGTAGTTCAGTCTTGCTTCCGGGAAGGAGTAGATGTTGTATTTGTCGGACTGTGCTTTGTATTTTTCCAGTTCGTCAACGGTGGTGATTCTCATGTAGTCAATCTCGCCGTTTTCAAATGCGGTGGACTTGGTGGAACCGGAGCCGATTACCTTCATAACGACCTTTTTGACTTGCGGAGTGCCTCTGTAGTAGTCGTCACGAGCGGTGCAGACAAAGCTGTCGTCGTTGATTTCGCTGACAACATAAGCACCGGAGGTAACAAAGCCGGGCGTGCTGTAGTATTCGGTTGCAGCTTCGATAGCAGCCGGATCCCCGTTGAAGACGTGTGCCGGGAATACGTTCATGCCGGACAGAGTAACGACCTCGTAGTTATACGCTTCCGGCAGAACAAACTCGATGGTTTTGTCGTCGATGATGTTCATGCTGCCTTCTACGCCGTTTACACGGATGTAACGGTTGTAGCCGTATTTATGAACGGAGTAGTCAGCACAGAACTTGATGTCTGCGGTGGTGATTGGAGTGCCGTCAGACCAGTTTGCATCGTCGCGAATGTGAATCTTGTAGGTCTTGCCGTCTTCGGAGATTTCGGGCTGTCTGCAGGTAGTAATCCAAACCGCCGGTGGTGTTCTCGATAAAGAGTTTGTCGTACAGTGGACGGGTCATGGAAGTGTAGTCGTCCGAACCGCCGGAGTGTGGAGCCGGGTGTCAGGCATATAGCTGATTGCGATGGTGAAGGTATCCTTCTCTTCGCCGCCGGCAGGTGCAGCAGCTTCGGTGTTTTCTTCCTTCTTCTCTTCTGTTTTTTCTTCGGTTGCCTGGGTGGTCGGCTGCGCATTTGCATCCTTTGCCGGTGCATCGCTGGAGCCGCATCCTGCAACAGACAGCGCCATGGCTGCTGTCAGCAGCAGTGCCAAAATTCTTTTTCTTCATAGATGTTTCCCTCCGTTTTCAACTTCTCCAACTGATTCCTCTTGAATCAGCCTTGCTGCAACCTCTTCGTTCTTTGTAGATGTTTTATAAATTACTATACTAGAACGATAGGTTTTGCACAATTTCTGAATTCAGTTTAACGTATTGGAGAATAATTATCAAATTGTTTTTCTATATATATTCCGCGAATCTTATCGACAAATTCTTTCACTTGTTTGGATTTTGACAAAGCAGGTGAACATTTTCACCGATTTTTTTTTGCATATTGACAAGATATCCCCCAAAGGGAATGCAAATTTATTGAAAATTTTTTGTGTTATTTTTGGATTTCAGTAAATCTTTTACTTTACTTTCGAAAGAATACAACTGTAAAACAGCAAAAAGACCTGTCCGAAAATATGGACAGGTCTTTTTGTGATACACTTTGTTTAAAATGAACCCTCTGCGGTTTGACGTTTTCTGCTGCTTCAATCGGCAGCTGCACGATCCCGATAATCTGACCCGACAGCAAAACGGTCAGCAATGACAGCGCAATGCGCTTAAAGTCCAGATAGCTCAAGGAGAGCAGCAGCACAATCAGGTCGCTGGCAAGGTAAGCCCAGCGGATGTCCCAGTGGGTCACCTTGCAAACCGACATCGCCAAAGCATCATCTCCTCCGGGTGCTCCGCCTGCGCGCACGCACAGTCCCGCGCCTACACCGACAAAGACTGCGCCCAGTAAAGACGCCACCAGCGGCATCTGCGCCAGCTGCGGCCAAAGCGGAGGAAACTGCTCCACGATTGCATAAATCAGCGAAAAACAGCCGCCGGAAATTGCCGAATAAAAGATAAAGGATTTTCCCAACAGCTTCCATCCCAGCAGATAGCACGCTGCATTCATCACAAAACCGGAAACAGCCGGTGAAATGTGCAGCCAGTGGTTGAGCAGCAGGGTCATTCCCAAAACGCCACCCTCGGTCACACCGGACAAGGCGTGGATATTGTACAAACCAAAGGCGAGGATTCCGCTGCCAATAACACATAAGATAACTTTTTTCATTACATGGCTTTGCTTGCATTTTATTTCTTGTTGATTCCTTCCTGTTGTGGTTTCTTTTGATTTCTTCCTGTAAAAAATCGGCGTAGCTGGTAAGAGAATCAATAAAATCGGGCGAGTGGATTTCCAGGTTCGGCGCATTGCTTCGTTTTCCGAGCGATAGAACAGCTCGAGCACCTGCTGGGTGTACTGCATCCCCTTTTCGGTCAGGCGCACCAGTTTTTCCTTTGAGCGGTCAATCTGCTCAAGCTCCACATAGCCCAACTCGACACACTCTTTGACCACCGTGTTGATGGTGGTGCGCGGGATAATCCATTCCTCACAGATTTGCTTTTGTGTGTGTGCCTTTCCATCATCCAGTGCAAACAGCAACGAAATGATGTTGACCTTCATCCCGCTTTTACGCGCCAGCAAATACCAAATTCCATCCACGCGATTGATTGCGACCATCAATCGTCGGACACTTTCTCTCTCTCCAGCCACGGTATCATCCTCCTTACACAACAATACGAATTCGTATTGATTATATTGTAATACGAATTCGTATTGTTGTCAAGTTTTTTATTTCAAAAAACAGGCGGTCGAAGTTGTGTGATACAACCTCGACCGCCCTACATTTTTATTTCATATTTTTATAATGCAAAATCTCCGTTTTCAAAGACGGCAACTTCCTGTCCGTCCTCGGTGGTACCCACAATGCGCAGGTCGGAGGTTCCCACCATGAAGTCGATGTGGATGACCGATTCATTAAAGGTCCACGGGTCATCTTTCGGCAGCGGACTGTTCAATGCACGTCCCAGAGCCAGATGGCAGGATGCGTTCTCGTCGATGAGGGTGGTGTAGTAGACAACGTTGGACATGGAAATCGGCGAATGATATTCTACCAGGGCGACCTCGCCGAGATAGCCGGCGTTTTCATCCATTGCAACCAGCGCCTCCAACATCTCCTTGCCCTCGTTGGCAATGGCCTCGACCACCTTTCCCTTTTCAAAGCGGAAGCCGAAGTTCTCGATGCTCTTGCCGCCCAGCACCAGTGGTTTGGAGGCATAGACGACACCCTCGGTACCAAATTTTTCCGGCGAGGTGCAAAGCTCTTCGGTCGGGATGTTTGCATGGAACGGATTCGGTCTGCCGGTCTTTCGCCCGGACCAAACTTGGAGTACGGGGTCAGTGTAACGGTAAGGTCGGTTCCATTGGAAGCGGTATAGTGCAGTTTGGTAAAATGGTAGGAATCCAATTTGATTCCGATTTCATCCTTTTCTGCGGTACGTTTTGCCCGGTCTGCTCGATGTCGTTATCCTCTTCGATATAGCAGAGTTTAAACAGCAGCTTCCACAGCTCCTCCAACGCCTGCTCCTTTGGAACATCCTTGAGGATATATTCTGCCCAGTTCTGGGTCGGCACCATCGCAATCAGCCACTGGCAGTGTTTTTCCCGGCTGGCTTTACGCATGATGTTGCGCACCGCGTCGATATGAGCAAAGATGGCATTTGCCTGTGCTTCGGGAACATCCTCCATCAGCTTCGGGTCTACGCCCTCCAAGCGGACATAGCAGGCTCCCTCGTCCAGATATTTCTGGCACTGCAGTTCCTCCCAGTCCTCCACCTTTCTAATGTCGGCATCGCTGCGGTATTTGGCTGCAATCTTCAGGTTCGGCTCGTCCAAATAGTGGATGATCACATTGGAAGCACCCAATTTATAACATTCCTCGGCAAAAATCGGGGTAAACTCCGCGCCCTTGATGGTCGCTTCGACCAAAACAGGCTGTCCTTTCTGGACATTCAATCCAACCTTTGCCAAAGTATAGGCGTATTTTCTCTTCATTTTCAGCAAGATTCATGTTGTGACCTCTTTTCAAAATAGTCTATCGGCGGAATATTTGTCCGTTGACCTTCTGACCGAGCCGCCTGCTTCCATATTACTAATTTTTATCGGTTTCGTCAATCTCTTTTTATAATTATCCACAAAAATTATTGAATATCCACGGAATCCACTTTTAAATTTTGCTATTTTCACAACCCTTCTCCCCGCAGGACAAAAAAACAGACAGACTCCATGGGGTCTGTCTGTTTTGTGAGCGCTGCAATGTTTATTCTTTTTCCTGCTTAGGAGCCGGCTGTACCGATTCCTGCTGGTGCTTGCGGTTGCGCCGGCGCTGCACCATCGGCAGCACCTTGGCAAAGCTGGTGTAGAGCAGAGGATTGTAGACCAGGTCGAACTCTCCGATAAACTCGGTCGCTCCCCTCCCGGCGGCAGAAGCCCTCTTTAAATTTATACAGACCATTGGTTTTATCGAGGATGAACACCCCGCCAAAGTCGTATATCTTCGAGCCGTTTTCAAATCCCCAGCGAATCATCTCTGCCTGCATGGCGTAGTTAGGCATCAGGTTGCGCTTGTTGTTGGAGCTGGCTCCATAGATATACCAGGTCTTGTTTCCGTAGTGGATGCAAATGGCGCCGGACAAAGGCTCTCCTTCGTGCTCGGCGATATAGATGCGCAGCAGATCGCTGCTGCCATAGGCATCCACCATGCGTTTAAAATATTCATACGGACGGTGACCAATCTTGTCGCGCACCGCAGTGATTTCATACAGGTCAAAAAACTTTTTGAGGTCCTCCTCGCTGCGGGACCAGTGTACGGTGACTCCTTTGCGGGCAGCCAGACGGATGTTGTAGCGGGTCTTTTCGCTGAAGTGCGGCATCAGCTCATCAAAGGAGGGCTCATCCAGATTCAGAATCATATTGTACCGCGGCTGAATCAAATCGTACTTGTCGCAGCCGTCGTTGCGCACCTTCAGTCCCATCTTGCGGTACTCCTCCTCCAGCTGCGGCAGACGCGGCAGCTCCGGGTCAAAGCGCAGTACAAAGGCGCGGTATTCTTTAGCCAACGGCTTTGCTTCGTCAGCAAGCGCTTGACCAGCTGGGTATCGGAAAAATCACAGATCGGGCACGCGGAGCGTACATCAGCGAAAATCCGGCAAAGGCTCTGCGGATAATCAGCGACATCGCCGCGATGATCTTTCCGTCCTCCTCCAGATACACCTGTTCTCCAATCCACCCTTCCTTCACCTTTTCCCATCCAAGGTCCTGGGTAGCGTTGGCAAACGGGAGGTGCGGACAAAGTTCTGGTATTCTTCGACCTTTTTCAGGTCGTTGTGATTTTAAAATCGGCATCTTCTGTTCACCCCTGTTCTATCATACCGAAAGCAATCGTTTGGCGATTGCAAGGTCGGATTCATAATATACATATTCTCCCCGCACCTTCTGATATACCTCCTCACCCTTGGCAGCCAGAACGATGACGTCGCCCTTCTGCGCTGTGGTGATGGCTTTTCCACCGCCTGTGCGCGGTCCTCGATGATCTCATAGGGTGTACCGTAAGGCTTTACAAAGGAAGCAATCTCCTCGCAGATGGAGCGGACATCCTCAAACTGCGGGTCCTCCGCTGTCAGATACAGGTAGTCCGCATTCTGTCCCGAAAGGGTGCCGATGTCCCGACGGCGCAGTTGTGCCTTGCCTCCCGGACATCCGACCACCACCACAATCCGCTGCCCCGGGTAATCGGCTTTGAGCGATTCATACAGCTTCTGGAAGCTCAAAAAGTTGTGGGCATAATCGACCAGAACGGTCACGCCGTCCTTTTCAAACAGGTTCATTCTGCCCCTGGACCTCGTTTTGCAGCAGACCCTCCCGAATGGACTGGTCATCGACGCCCAGCGCCTTGGCAGCAGGATGGCAGCCAGCGCATTTTCCACATTAAAACGTCCTGCCATGCGGATGCGCCAGCTGTCCTGTGCCAGTCCATGGCTGGTGGTAAAAAAAAAGCCTTGCTCCTCCTTCTGGATGTCCCGCAAAATCCAGCAGTCGTCATCATCCAAATCGGCAGTTTCCAATTTGCCAAAGGTCAGCACCCGCTGTGCGTGGGCGCGTGCGTGCTCCAGCACCCGCTGTGCGTGGTCCATCTCCCGGTTGACGATTGCGGTACGGCAGTGCTCCATCAGCTGCAATTTGCAGGAAAAATAATCCTCAAAATCGGTGTGTTCCAGCGGACCGATGTGGTCCTCGCCGATATTCAAAAACATCCCGATGTCAAAATCCATCCCGTAGACCCTGCTGAGTTTGTACGCCTGAGAGGAAACCTCCATTGTCAAAAAACGGCAGACCGCTGTCGCGGGTCTGGGCAAAATACCGCTGCAAATCAGGAGATTCCGGTGTGGTCAGGTGTGCCTCGTGATGCTCAATGCCGGTATCCACCTCCACTGTGGAAAGCACCGCGCTCTTCTGTGCTGCACACAGCTGCGGATTGCGGCGGCAGAAGGCGTCCAGAATATTTTTCATAAAATAGGTGGTGGTGGTCTTGCCCTTGGTTCCGGTCAGACCGACCACGCGGAAGTTCCGGTATGCCTTTTGGTAAAGGCGATGGAAACCAGGCTCATCGCCTTGCGGATGTCGCTGACTAAAATGTGCGGGCAGTCCACCCCTTCATAAAGCGACTGCGCCAGGTAGACCCCTGCGCCCTTTGCGATGGCATCCCGCAGGTACTCCTCCTTAAAGGTTGCACCCTTGCAGATAAAAAAGGTGTCCGGCGTCACATCTGCCGAGCTGTAGGACAGATGGGAAAAGCGGTGCTCCAGCAGCTGCGGCGGACAATCGTATCCCACCAGCAGTCCGTCCTGCTCCAGCAGCTCAACAGCTTGTTTTATCGAAATAGAATCATTCATTTTAAAAAGGTCCTCTCCTCTTTTTTCAACGATACATCTTTATTATTATAACATTTACCTTTCCTAAAACAAGTCTGGAAGGATAAAAATTGTCATCACTTTTGTAAATATTTTACCCGACCTTTCCGCCGCACCGGCACGGACAACCTTTGCTGACAGCAAACACCCGTCCAAACGTTCGGCGGCATCTCGCACGAAACCCCGACCTGTGACATCCATCACAGGTCGGGGTTGTTTGGCTCTTTGGTGGTCTACTCAATCGACTTGAGCGATTCTGCCATGTTGATTTTATCCAGCTTTTGAAACATCACCAGATTGACGATAAAGGCAAACAGGAAGGTCAGCAGCAGGCTGTACCCATAACTGAGCGGCAGCACCGTATGCGGAAAGCTGACCATGTCGATGTTGATTTGCTCCATCACAAACCAGTGCAGCAGCTTGCCCAGCAGCAGTCCCACGCTGCCGCCGATGGCAGTCAGGAACAGATTCTCCCGAAAAACATAGGCTGCCGTTTCCATCGGGTAGAAGCCCAGCACCTTGATGGTGGCAATCTCCCGGATGCGCTCGGTGATGTTGATGTTGGTCAGGTTGTACAGGACGATGAACGCCAGCGAGCCTGCACAGATGATGATGACCAGAACAATGTAGTCCAGGCTGCTCATCATGCTGTCAAAGCGGTCCAACGTATCCTGATTGACCGTCACGCTGCTGACTGCATCCAATTTCATCAGCCTTGCCAGCAGCCGGTGTTCGTCCGATACTCCTCGGTGTTGATGTAGACCGAACGACAGTCGGGCGCTTCCCCGTTCTGGCTTTCCCAGCTGTCTGCCGTCAGGTACAGGTAATTATACACATAATTTTCGCTCAGACCAATGATGCGCAGGGTCAGACGGTTGCCGTCCTCATCACTGAGAGAAACGGTGTACCCCCTCCTTGATGCCATCTGGCGGCGGGCAAATTCCGCTGTCAGGATGGCTTCCCCTGTTTTGGGAAGGGGATGGGCTCTCCGCTTTCGGTGTGCAGATCCCAGTAATCGCCAAAGCGCGCAGTGTCCTCCGGGATTACCACCGTCACCGGTTTGGTTTTTCCATCGGCAAGGTCGAGGTCCATCGAACGCTCCGACGCGCGGGTGTATCCCCTGCCCTCCTGCGCGCAGATAGTCCGCCAGCTCCTCCCACTCTCCTGCGAATAATTTTCCTGCATCAGCAGGCTCATCCCGTGAGGTCTGCACGCTGCCGAACTGCTGTCCGGCGATATTGGCAATCGAGTCCTTGACCCCAAAGCCGGTGACCAGCAGAGCGGTGCATCCGCTGATGCCGACCACCATCATGCAAAAACGCTTTTTTATAACGCAGCACGTTGCGGATGGACACCTTGACCAAAAAGGACAGGCAGTTCCACACAAAGGTGATGCGCTCGAGCAGGATGCGCTTACCCGCCTTGGGCGCTTTGGGACGCATCAGCTGCGCCGGCACGCTCATCAATTCATACCGACAGCTGAGGTAGGTGGTGCCCATCGAGCAGAGCATCGACGCTGCCAGAGAAACCAGTCCCAGCCGCAGGTCGAACACAAAGCAGATGCCGCCCATCCGATACATGATGGCATACGCCTGCCAGATGACGTAAGGGGAACAAAATCGAGCCGCCAAAAAATCCAATCAAACAGCCCAACCCTGCTGCGCTGCCCGAGTAGAACAGGTATTTGCCCATGATGCTGCCCTCGCTGTAGCCCAGCGCCTTGAGCACACCGATCTGGGTGCGCTGCTCCTCCACCATGCGGTTCATGGTGGTGACACAACCAGCGCCGCGACCAGAAAGAAGAAGATGGGAAAAACGTTGGCGATTCCATTGACGATGGAGGAGTCGTTATCAAAGCTGGCATAGCCGATGTTGGTATCCCTGCCCAGCAGGTAGACATCCGGCTCTTCCAGTTCGTCCAGCTCGTCCTGCGCTTCATCCAGCTGCTGGTTTGCCTCATCCACACCCTCTGATAGCTGGCGGCTGCCCTCCTGATACTGCCACATACCCGCGTCATATTCCCGCTGGGCTGCCTCCAGTTCGGTCTGGGAGTTTTGCAGCTGCTGCTCCTGCAGTTTCAGCTCACTTTGGGCAAGCTCCAGCCGGTCCAGACCGCTTTCCACCTGTCGCAGACCGTCCTCCACCCGGGTCAGTGATGCCTGTAACTGCTGCTCCTGCGCCTGTGCACGGGAATTGGCTTGTGCCAGATAAGCATTGCCTGCCGTCTGACTCTTAGCAGTCCTTACCTGATTGAGTCCCTGCAAAATCTGCTGCCGTTGGGCTTGCAGCTGCGCCTGCTGCTGTAAAAGCTGCTGCCGTTGGGCTTGCAGCTGCGTTTTGCCCGAAATCAGCTGAGTTTTCCGATTTCAACTGTGCTTTGCCGTCGGCAATCGTGCCTTCTGCCCGGCTGAGCTGTTGACGGGAGGCTTCCAGCTCCAGCTGATTCTTTTGCGTTTGGCTCAAAAGCTGCTGGCAGGAGGCATACAGCTCCTCCTCTCCGTCCGCCTTTAGCCTCTGGTATCGTTCGTCCGCCTTCTGCTGGGCACAATCCTCCAGCCAGCTCTCCACCTCGTCAATCTGCGCATCATACTCTTCCGAATAGATGGCAGCTTCCCCGGTGTTGAGCCGGACAAAAATCTCGGTATCATAATCGCAGTCAAAGGCATCCTTTAGCACCAGCATGAACCCGCGGATAGTTCCGTTGCCCAGCGAGGTGGTTCCGCGCTCATAATTTGCATAGTAAGGGAGTTCACCGTTCCCACCACATGAAACTGCTTATGGGCAAACAGTTCCTCTGTGTCCTCCTCGTTATTTTCCGACAGGATAAGCATCGTCCCGACCGCATCCTTGCCAAACGCCTGCGCATCGACGACGCACTCCTGTACATTTTGAGGCAACCTGCCGCTGACCAGCACCGGCAGGTTCTGCTGGTCCAGCAGGCTGTACACCTTCAGTGCAGATTCTTTGCCCTGTGTATCCAACAGAAGGGCATCGGTGGAAACCGCTCCTGTGCATCAGCACCTTTTTCCCGTCGGGAAAGCTGTCTTGCTGCATCGGTATCAAAACCGACCGTGGAAAGCAGGCTGATGTCATACAGTTGGCGCTCCTCAAAGTACTGCTGCGCACTTTTTACCATGACATCCCGCGTCACCTTCAGCCCGCAGAACAATCCCACACCCAAAGCGACAATCGCCATGATGGCAAGGTACCGTCCCAAACTCTGCCGGATTTCCCGCAGGGTGGTCTTCATCATGGAAGAACCCATCTTTCCACCCCGTCTTCTCCTTCTTGCGCCTTTACCATTCGATCTGCTCGACCGGGATAATCTTTGTATTCTTCTCTTCGCTGACCACCGTACCGCTGCGGACGGTAATAATGCGGTCTGCCATCGCGGTGATTGCCTGGTTGTGGGTAATGACAATGACCGTCACCCCGCTGTTGCGGCAGGTGTCCTGCAAAGCTTGAGCACCGCCTTGCCGGTGTTGTAGTCGAGCGCACCGGTCGGCTCGTCACACAGCAGCAGCTTGGGATTTTTTGCAAGGGCGCGCGCGATTGCCACCCTCTGCTGCTCACCGCCGGAAAGCTGCGCCGGAAAGTTGGACATTCGCTCTTTCAGTCCCACCGCCTCCCAAAACCGCCGCTGCCGGCAGCGGATCCTTACAGATCTGCGCTGCCAGCTCCACATTTTCCAGTGCTGTAAGATTCTGCACCAGATTGTAAAACTGAAAACAAAGCCGATGTCGAACCGGCGGTATTCGGTCAGCTGCCGCTTGTTGTAGGAGGAAATCTCCTTCCCGTCCAGCCAGACCGAACCTTCGCTTAAAGTGTCCATCCCGCCCAGGATATTCAAAATGGTGGTCTTTCCTGCGCCCGAAGCGCCGACCACCACACAGAACTCCCCTTTTTCCACCTCAAAATTGACATCCCGAAGCGCTTCGATACGCACCTGTCCCATCTGATACACCTTTTGACGTCATGGAATTCCACAAATGCCACGTTTTTTCCCCTTGTCCGCACCGGCTGATCCTTTACTCTTTATTATAACACTGTTAAAAAGCGGCGGCAATAGACAAAAATCCCCTTCCGGCAAAATTGTTCTAACGGTTCCTATCGGTTGCCGTCCAAAAATTGCCGTTTTGCTCAACGAGCGGATAAGATTCCTCTCTGGCAAACAAAAAGCGGCGGTAAAATTACCGCCGCTTTCTGTTTGGCTTTGATTTATTTGAGAAGCTGTGCAATCTCTTCCTTGTCCAGCCAGTCGGACAAACCAAAGACATGGTGGTCCTGATAGCCGGTCATCTCATGTGCGCAGACCATGCTGTCCAGCACCGCTTCCTCTGCACACTCTGCAATGGCGCGGAACGCGCGGTCAATCTGTCCTTCCGGGATAACCTCGCGGGTGCAAACCTCCTGCTCGTCGTAGCGTACGCGGGTCGCAGTGGAAAATCCAATCATGATTTCTCCGCTGCCGTGACCGACAAAGCTGCCCAGTCTTGCCAGACCCACGCTGGCACGCTTGAGGATGCGGTGCAGTTGACGCTCGCTGACCGGAAGGTCGGTGGCTGCAATCATGATGATGCTGCCCTTATCGCACTCTTCCTTCTGCTCTGCAATCTTCTGTGCAATCACCTTGCCGATATTCTTTCCTGCAATGTTCATATCGGACATTCTGCCGTGGTTGGACTGCACCATAAAGCCCATCGTGTACTCCCTTGCCGCCGATTTCGATGACGCGGGAAGCAGAACCGATGCCGCCTTTAAAGCCGTGGCAGATGGTGCCTTTTGCCGGCTCCCACATCTCCCAGCTCAAAATCTTCGCAGGCATTTTCCACTGCCTGAAGCAGATGCTCTGGTTGACTGCACGCTGGCAGATATTGTTCAGATAGCTGTCGTTGCACTCGCCCACCACCGGGTTGATGCTCTTCATCGGCACCTCGTCCTGCTGGCAGCGTCTGACCATGTACTCCACCAGTCCGTCGTGTACCAGTCCGACGTTGAGGGTGTTGGTCAGCGCAATCGGTGTTTCCAGTGTGCCCAGCTCTTCAATCTGAACCAATCCGGCAGTCTTGCCAAAGCCGTTCCAGACAAAGCTGGATGCCAGCATCTTGTTTGCAAAGATGTTGTCCTCACACGGCAGCACGACGGTCACGCCGGTCTTGTGCTCCGGGGTATCCACTGTGCAATGACCTACCTTGACTCCTTTGACATCGGTGATTTTGTTGTATCTGCCGGTCGGCAGTTCACCGATACAAACGCCATAATCTCTGATTCTTTTCTGTTGCATCTTGTTACCCTCTCTCTTGTTTATTTTCAGCTGTTGGCTGCCCTCGAAAGGCTTCTGGCAGGGCGGCTCTCCTGTTGGTCGGTCCGCTGTGCCTGCTGCTTTGTGCCTGCGGTAAAATAGGAGGAGGCTGCCAACTCTCCGGGCGCACTGTTATCCTCAATCCGGTAGTTTTTGCATAGCTGCTGCCCGCCAAAAACCACGGGGAATCGCTTGCCCTGCCGTTGGCATCGTCCCAGTCACATCCACCAGATAGTAAGCGCCGTCGAGCCAGACATAATTCCACGCGTGCGGTTCATCTCCATAATAGCCGGTGACAATCCAACACGGAATCTGCGCCTGGTCGCACAAAAGCTTAAAGGCATAGGCATATCCCTGACAGACCGACTTTCCTTTCATAAGCGCTCCGTAGGCGTGAAAGGAGGTCGGATAGTGGTCCGAATCGCTTTTTGCCGCAGTCATGTCATATTCGACACGACGACAGAGGGTCTCCTGAAAATATTGCAGCAGCTGCACTATGTTGCTGCACTGCTTTTTCCCCTGTCTGACGATTTTTTCCACCTCATCGGTCATGGATTGCTTTTGCTGGTCGCTGAGTTTGAGGTAGCCCAGCTGATATACCACACGGTAATAACCGTTTTGGTTGTAATAATAGGTAAAATCGGTGTGATTATCCAAAAGCTTTCTGGATAATCTCTGCGCACCTGTGTGAGAGCCTGTCTGCACAGCTCTAAAAAGCGTGTCTGGCTTTTGATTGGCTGAGAAAGGCTCAGGTCCAGTTCGGTCTTTCGCTGCTGCACTGCCTGGCTGAGCGGCTGATAAATTTCTCGCTCGATGCCCTGTGTCCCGTACAGCGTGCTCGCCTGCTCGGGCATCGGTTCAATTGCACCGCAGAGCAGGGCATTGCCGCACCCATCACCGCAGCGGCTGCCAGCAGCGCGCACAGCAGACGCTTTGTTTTTCTTTTATCCGTTCGTTCCTGCAAACGAAAACATCCTTCCCTTATCTGGATTTTCAGTCGTTTTCCGGTCGTGCAGTTTCCAACTTGTGTCATTTCCATTGCCGGATACTGCCAGTATACCATGTTCCGCACTCAAATTCCAGTGAAGGAAGAATGTTTTGTAAAAGTTTACATTCTAGAATTTTTGCCTTATCGCTCAACTGCCGCATCGCTGACCGAGACGATTCCATGCAGGTCGCTCTCTTTTCCTGTGCCAAGCATCGCGTAAATGCCTTCCAGCATCTTTTCCTTGTCATACGGCAGGGTACCGGTGACCATCACCGGGTTGGTGACATGGCTGGTGGAAAATCCGGTCGGTGTTGTGACATCCAGTTCCTCCAGCAGATATGCCAGCTCCTCGATGCGTTCTCTGCCGCTTGCCTGGATAAAGCTGCCGTCACGGCACCACTTTTCCAGTTCGGTGTCAGGAAAAACGGTCAGGTTCATCATAATGATGTTTGCCGAACGCACCTGGTTGAGCATCCTTGCGCTTGCCTGTGCGTTTTCTTTGGCGGTCCCTGCGCCGCCCAGACCATAAATCAGGATGGAGTTAAACGGAATCTGCGCCTCGTTGAGCTTTTTTCAGCTGCTCGACCGCTTCGGCGCAGGTGTGACCCTTTTTCATCTGCTGCAAAATGCGGTCACTTCCGCTTTCCAGTCCGATGTACAAAAAACCCAATCCCAGTCGGTGCAACTCTTTGAGCTGTTCGATCGACTTGTCCCGCAAATTTTTGATGGAGGCGTACATCGACACACAGGCGCAGTAGGGCAGATTTTTTTAATCTGCACCAAAATCTCCCGCATTTGCTCAAACGAAAGGCACAGCGGCTCGCCTCCGATGAGGAACACCCGCTCGGTGTACGGATTGTACCCGGCTGCCTGCTGCAAATCGGCAATGATCTGCTTGAGCGGAATCAGTTCAAAATCGACCGTTTTATACATATTGCAGAAAGCACACTGGTTGTAGGAGCATCCGCAGCTGACCTGTAGCAGCAGAGAATGTCGCTCAAACGGCGGATAATAGATGATCTGATCGTACCTCATAAAAACTCCTCCCTTTTTCTCCTCGTTTGACCTTGTCCGGTCTTATTGTTGGTTCAGGTATTGCTCGGAGCAGGCAAGCATCTGTTGCCACTGCTGCTCCATCTGCTCCACCCGAGGGTAAACTGGGTGCGGGCGCGGTCCAGTTGTGCTGCTCCCGCTCGATTTTAAAATAGGTGTCCCCTTGCAGATAATCGGTCAAAAGCGAATCCCACATTCGAGGGTCATCAGTCTGGCTCCCCACGGCAGGGTCAAAATCTCCTGCTCGGTCAGCGCCGGACCTGCCGCTTAAAAATCCCTGCACACACACCTGATACAGTGGCAGCAGAAAATGCACCCGGCTCTGGTCCTGCTCGTCCTCCCGGCAGTCGTTAGCTCCAAAGCGGACGGTATCGCCAAAGTCGTTTGCCGCCAGTCCCGGCATCACCGTCTCCAACTCAATCACACACAGACCCTGCATCGTCGTGCTGTCCAGCAGCACATTGTTGAGTTTGGTGTCGTTGTGGGTCACCCGCAGCGGCAACTTTCCCTGCTGCTGCATCCCGACCATCACCGCGCAATCCTCTTTTCGGCTGCGCACAAACTCGATTTCCCGCTGTACGCTCTGCGCACGTCCCAGCAGGTCCTGCTGCACTGCCTGCTCAAAGTCACGCAGGCGTTTGGGTGTGTCGTGGAAGTGCGGAATGGTTTCGCTCAGCTGCTCTGCGTTAAAGTCCTCCAGCTGACGCTGGAACTTTCCAAACGCTGCGGCACATTCGTACAAATCCTGCTCGTTTCTTGCCTTTTGTAGACAGATGCTGTCCTCAATATAGGTAAACATCCGCCAGCAATCGCCCTGATTATCTTTATGATACCACAAACCGCGGTCGGATGGAATCAGGCTCATGCTTTCCCGCTGCACATCTCCGCCGGTTTGTGCTACCTTTCTGCTGATATGTCCGGTCACCAGATGGATATTCTCCATCAAGCCCTCCACATCCTGAAAGGTGCGGGTGTTGATGCGCTGAAGGATATACCTTTTCTGATTTTTTCGTCTGCACAAGGTAAGTATCGTTGATATGCCCATTTCCAAAATGCTCTGCCGACTGCACCTCTCCGATGCTGCTCCATGCCGACAGTACCTGCTCCATTTTGCTCATCGTTCTTTCCTGCCTTTTCTGCTGTTATCATTCTTGCCACAGCGGCTGCGGGTACAGTCCCTGCTCGCTCATTTGTTCAAACGCCTGCACCACCGTCTGCTTGTCCTGCGGATAGGTGACGCCGTACCAGCGGTCACGGCTGGTCATCACCTTGACCCTTGCTCCGTCCTGTTCAATCATGCTGCTGACCACCGACGGCAGGAAATATTCTGCCTTGAGCGGATTTTCTTTGGATGCCCGGGTTAAAAGTCCGGGAAACCGTCCCGAACCTTCTGCAAAAGCTGCGCGGGAATCCCCAGAAGTTCATCGAAACCAGAACGTCATCCGGCAGTTTGGTAAAGGTTTTGCCCTCGTCCTCACTGAAGGCAATCCCCTGTGCCGAGCTTTCAATCAGGTGCGCTCGGTCACCTGCTGGAGTAGTCCCTCCGCGCTCACCCGACAGATGCCGCGGGAAACGTGTCCGTTTTCGGTGACGGTGCTTGCCAGCGGATAAGCCACCATCGCACAGCTGTCTGCATCGCTGCTGAGCAGATCGAACAACAGCTGATAGCCGCTGGGACCGTAGTAATCGTCCGCATTGATGACCGCAAACGGCGCATCAATGCACTCTGCTGCACACAGCACCGCATGAGCAGTTCCCCAGGGCTTTTCTCTTCCCTGCGGCACCGTGAAGCCCTGCGGCAGAGCATCCAGCGTCTGAAAAGCATATTTTACCTGCACAAAGCGGCGCAGTCTTTTTTCCCACCTGCTCCTCAAATTCCTGCTCCATCTGCGGCTTGATGACAAAAACGACCGTCTCAAAGCCTGCCCGCTTTGCATCATAGACCGAATAATCCAAAATCTTTTCTCCATATTTTCCCATCGGGTCAATCTGCTTCAAACCGTGGTACCTGCTGCCCATGCCGGCTGCCAGCACCACCAGTACCGGTTTGTTCATCCTGTTCATGCCTCCCAAAGATTGATAAAAAAAATCACTTTTTACAGTATACCCCTTTTGTTCGCCTTTTGTCCATCCTTTTCACCGGCTTAGGTAATAAAAAATATCCTCTTACAGCAAAGAGGATATTTTTATTGTAGTTTATTTTGATTTTAACGATTAGCATTGCTCTTCAGCTGCAACTTTAGATTGTCCGCAATCATCGCAATAAATTCTGAGTTGGTCGGTTTTCCACGACTGTTTCGGATGGTGTATCCAAAGTAAGAGGTCAGCACATCGACATCTCCGCGGTCCCATGCCACTTCAATGGCATGGCGAATCGCACGCTCCACACGGCTCGAGGTGGTATCGTTCATCTTTGCGATCGTAGGATACAGCTGCTTGGTCACTGCATTGATCATGTTGTGGTCCTTTACCGCCAGCACAATGCCATCCCGCAGGTAATGATAGCCTTTGATATGTGCCGGCACGCCAATCTGATGGATAATTTCTGTTACCATCACCTCCAGATTCTGACCGCCCACCTGAACAGTTGCCTCTTCTTTATCGGTTCCGGTTCCGGTTAATTGAAACACTCGTTCCGCAACCATCTGCGGGTCAATGGGTTTCAAAAACAGTATGCCACACCACAGCTGACCAGCTGTTTTTCCAACAGGGGATTGCTGTAGGTCGAGATGGTCATAAAGATAGGCAGCTTGCTTCCTTTTTCCTTAACATGATTGATTACACCGATTGCATCCGGGTAAGGCATGAACACATCCATCATGACGACATCCGGTCGGTAGTCCCGAATCATCTCCAGCATCAGCTGTCCATCCCTTGGTGCAACGGTTGTTTCGAACCCACAGCCGCGCAGGATCGATGTGCATCTGGCACAAAATTCTTTGTCATCATCTGAAATCAGGATTCGCAATTTCGATTCCATAAATAAAATCCTCCAGGCTCTTGTATTTTTCCACAATATTCCAGGAAAATGGAAATTTCTGGAAATAAGATTACCATATTTTTTCCAGTCATTGCAAGTCCATAACAGGGTTTTTCCATCTAAGAACAGTATATTTTTGAGTTTTACAGTGTTCTAATGATTTCTATTTGTAGAAATTTGTTTTGATTCTGTGCTTTTTTCCCATAATCTGTAATATCCTGTCGAATTGCCATTTTCATCCACTTTTCCGGTAGTTCCTGTTTTATTCCGACAAAATATCTGCCAAAACAGGAATACATAGAAAAAAGACCGATCCCAAAATTGGAACCGGTCTTTTTGGAGGCGCCACCAGATTTGAACTGGGGAATGAAGGTTTTGCAGACCTCTGCCTTACCACTTGGCTATGGCGCCATATGGAGCGGGCTGCGAGGTTCGAACTCGCTACCTCCACCTTGGCAAGGTGGCGCTCTGCCAAATGAGCTATGCCCGCAAATGGTGCCTCCGATCGGAATCGAACCAACGACACGGGGATTTTCAGTCCTCTGCTCTACCGACTGAGCTACAGGGCCACATCCTAAAATAGGCTGGCGACCCGGATGGGGCTCGAACCCACGACCTCTAGCGTGACAGGCTAGCGTTCTAACCAACTGAACTACCAGGCCAAACTTGGTGGGAACAACAGGGCTCGAACCTGTGACCCTCTGCTTGTAAGGCAGATGCTCTCCCAGCTGAGCTAAACTCCCACGACCTTGTTGTCTGTGGTGTTTGTTGCGCACCCGTGACAACGTAGATTATTATACTATGAGATTTCAAAAATGTCAACACCTTTTTTGAAAAAAAAGGAATTTTTTAATCCTCGATTTTTGGCTTGATAAAGCCGTTTTTTCTGCTTTTTTAAAAAACGCGCAAAAAAATCTTTATTTTTTGCGATTTTCTTTTTTGTTTTCCGGCTCCTTTTCTTCCCCCTTACACCCTTATCTTATGCAGGCAGTTTTCAAAAAAGTTTCCTGCCTTGTTTCTTTCCAAGATAAAAGTTTGCGCAATCAGCAACGCTGCCCCAATTTTATTTTCCCTTAAAACATAAAAACGGACCTCCGAAAAATACGGAGGTCCGTTTTAGATTAGTGGCTCTGAATCGACTTAATCAAATTTTTGATGTCGTTTGGAGTAAAGCTGTATTTTTATCGCAGAACTGGCAACCGACTTCAATCGGTTTGCCTTCGGCTTCAATTTCGCCCAGTTCTTTGGTCCCCAAGCTGATGAGCGCCCGCTCCACCCTTGCACGGGAGCAGTCGCAGACATAGCCCATCTCATACTCATCAAGGATATTTGGCTCAAAACCGTCGAGCGCTGCAAAGGCAATCTGCTCCGGTGTCATTCCCCTGGCGAATCATGGTGGACACCGGCGGCAGCTTTTTGATGTTTTCCTCCACACGGCTGATAGTGTCCTCACCGGCTCCCGGCAGCAGCTGAAGCAGGTAGCCTCCGGCTGCCGAAACGCTCAGGTCCGGGTTGACCAGAACGCCCAGACCGCACACGGTCGGAATCTGTTCGCTGGTCGCATAATAGTTGGTAATGTCCTCGGCAATCTCCCCGGAGATGATGGGAACCTGTCCGATGTACGGCTCCTTCATGCCCATATCCTTGATAACATACAAAAATCCGTCGTTGCCCACCGCGCCGGCAACATCCAGCTTGCCCTGGCGATTGAGCGGGATCTCCACCACCGGATTTCCTACATAGCCCTTAACGTTGCCGGTTCCGTCCGACACAGCAATCAGCATGCCGGCAGGACCGTTACCCTCCATGCGCAGGGTCACCGAGTCCTTAGTGCTTTTGAGCATGGTGCCGATGATGGAAGCTGCTGTCAGCAGTCGACCCTCTGCTGCTGTGACCACCGCGGAGGTTTTGTGTATCTGCTCCATCCGACTGATTGCATCGGTGCTGTCCACTGCACAGCAGAGCACCAGACCATCTTTAGAAAGTGTTCTTACGATTTTTCCCATTGATTTTTCCTCTTTTTTTCCATTAAATCTTCTGTGCGACATAAACAATTCGCTGGGTATCCGGCTGCACCGGTTCAAAACTGTCGCCTGCATAGGTCTCCAGCAGCTTCATGCCGCTTTTTTCGATAAAGCCTCTGATTTCTTCATCGGTGTACGCGCGTTCGCAGAAGCTCTCCTGCGTGCGGGTGTATCGATCGTCTTCATCGTTGTACGCAAAAAATCCAGTCCATTTGAACCTGAAAACCGTCCTCGGAAAGGGTGTTCTGCCAAACGCAGTAAACATCCTCGCGGTCAAAGACAAAGACGTTATTGCCCAGCACCTCCCGGTGCTTATAGACGCTGTTGACATCAAAGACAAACACAGCACCCGGATTCATAAACAGGCTGACTCGATCAAACACCTTCTGCACCACGGCAGGGTCGGTGATGTGGTTGAGGCTGTCCAACGCGCACACAGCCGCATCGATTGTGCCGTACATATCCAGCTGCTGCATCAGCTGACAAAGGAAGAGCAGCCGCTCGATGCTCGGGTCGGACGGCTCCTCTCGCTCAAAATCCCTCTCCGTACAGCGCACGCGCCTTGTTCTGCATCGCTTCCGAAAGCATCTGCTCGGAGGCGTCAGTGCCACCACATCATAGCCCAGACGTGCCAATTCGATGGACAGCGTGCCGGTCCCGCACGCCAAATCCAACAGGATGGATGCCTTGGGACACCAGCGGCGGATGATGCTGTCAAAATAAGCGGCGCGCGCAGGATAGGAGATATTGTCGGTCAGCTCGTCATAAAACTTGCAAAGGTATTATAACTCATGGTCCTCTTCCAGCCTCTCAAATACGATTCTGTATCCATCGCAGCCATAGTTGAGCGAGCGGTTGACGCGGCTGATGGTCGCGGTGCTGGCTCCGGTCTGTGCCACGATGTCGCTGTATACCTTGTGGTCATCCAGCATTTTTGCCACTAAAAAACGCTGTGACAAAGCTCTTAGCTCCGGCACAGTGCACAGGTCTTCAAAAACTTATAACATTCTTCTACCGTTTCCAGCTTTAGGATCGCCTGGAACAAAAATTCAACATTGAGCTCTTTCAGTTTCGAATTCATGCTGCATATCCTCCTGCCTTTTACTCATCTCCAATTTTAGCATTTTATAGAACTAAAGTAAAGAATGGCAATCTCATTTTTTACAAAAGTTAAAAAAATTCTTATGGAATATGCAATAAAAGAATCACTACATTTATGTACATCTATTCCTGAACATTTGTTGCAATGATCAAATCAGAGACAAAAGGAAAGCTCCGGCTGCTAAAAGAACCGGAGTTTTCCAAATTCTCATTACAAATCGTTGCGCAGCAGGTCCTCCGAGGCTCTCTCTGCGAACTATCAATCTCGGTTGTCCATCCTTTACCATTACAACCGCCGGTCTGCACAGGCGGTTGTAGTTGGACGCCATCGAGTAGTTATAGGCTCCGGTGGAAAGCACCGCTACAATGTCGCCGCTTTGCACCGGCTGGATGGGCATATGCTCGCCAAGCAGGTCGCCGCTTTCGCAGCATTTTCCCGCCAGCGTGACCGTTGCCGTCTTTGGCTGGTCCATGCGGTTGGCTACTACTGCTTCGTATGTCGATTGGTAGAGCGCATAACGCGGGTTGTCGGTCATTCCGCCGTCCACTGCCGCATAGGTGCGCACATTGGGGATTTCTTTGATGGCTCCTGCTGTGTACAAGGTAATGCCGCTGGGTCCCACAATCGAGCGACCCGGCTCGAGCATCATAAACGGCTGCGGGAAATTTAAACGCTCACAGCAGCTTTTGACCACCACCGATACCTTTTCCATATAGCTGTCATAGCGCAGCGCTGCATCCTGCTGGGTATAGCAGATGCCAAAGCCGCCGCCCAAATCCAGCTGCTCGATGACATAGCCGGTCCGGTCGCGCACCTGCGCCATAAATTCCACCATCCGCTGTGCTGCCAGCTCAAACGGCTCCAGCTCAAAAATCTGCGAGCCGATGTGGCAGTGTACCCCTTTCAGACAGAGATGCTCCATCCGCAAAGCTTCCAGCACGATCTCCATCGCCTCTCCGGTTTCAGTGCGACACCGAATTTGCTGTCAATCTGTCCAGTGCGGACAAAGTCGTGGGTATGCGCATCCACGCCCGGTTTGATGCGGAAGGCAATCTGCGCTTTGACACCCAGCTCACCAGCAAAGCGGTTCAGCCGCTCCAGCTCATAGCGGTTGTCGACGATGAACAGCCCGATGCCGGACTGCAAAGCATATTTTAGTTCATGGTCGGTCTTATTGTTGCCGTGAAAGCAGATGCGTTCCGCCGGAAAGCCCGCTGCCAGCGCTGTATACAGCTCTCCTTCCGAAACGACATCCAGACCCATCTGCTCTGCATCCATGATGCGGCAGATCTCTTTGCAGCAGAAGGCTTTGCTAGCATAGCAGACCATCCTCTGCCGCCGTAGAAGCGGTCGATCGAGCTGCGGTAGCTTCTGCACGCCGCACGAATTCCCTCTTCGTCCATAACATACAACGGGGTTCCATATTGCTCCGCCAGCAAGACGGTATCACAACCGCCGATGGTCAGATGACCCTGTTGGTTGACACCTAAGCACTCCGATTGTTTCATATACACAGCTTCCTTTCCCTATTGAAAGTTCCTCTATTATTTACACACCTTTATCTGCATTCGTACAGCAGAATTACCGTTTCATCCCTTGTGCGGGATGCTTGTCAAACCGGTCATAGACCGTCCAGCTGCGAAAGCCTGCCTCTGCCAGCAATGCGTCCAGCTCTCCCAAGCGGTAGAGCTTGGTCTGAAAATCCATCGGCTCGCTGTGCAGCAGTTTCTCTCCCTGCCACAGTTCATAGATGCTGGGGTAGTACTGCACCTGTGCAGCAGGCTCATACCGCGCACCCATGCGCATCCGCAGCAGCTTTCCGTCCTCCAGCAGCTGGTCGGTTGTCTGAGTCAATACCTCATCGCCCTGCTCGGCGCTGCTGACGGTGTCCACTGCAAAAACGAATACACCCTGTTCGCTCAACAGGCGCTTTGCATTTTTCAACACCCGTTTAGCCAGCTCCTCGTCAGTAAACAGTGAGAAGGAGTTGCAGGTGATAAAAAATATAATCATATCGTTTTTCGGTCTGGTATGCATCCGCGCTGCAACAGTGCAGAGCAGGCTTTGCCTCGGGCAGCTTCTGTTCCAACTGTTCGAGCATCTGTGCAGACAGGTCCACTCCGTCTATCGACAGTCCCTTCTTCCAAAACGGAATCAGGAACCGTCCGCTGCCGCACAGCAGCTCCAGCATCTGCTCACCGGGCTTTGCGTAGGAAAGATAAAACGCCAGTTCCTGCGGGTCGGCAGTCGGATGCAGCTGCTCATACATCATGGTACAAAGTTTTCCGTAATCGTTTATCTGCATGGCTCCTCCCTTGCCTGTTCGGCATCGTCCTGCGCAATCTCGTCGATGATGGCACGCAGCTGCTCGACGCCGTCCCCTTTGACCGCAGAAAACGGAATCATGTGGATTTGGTCAGCAAAGGGGATTTCCTGCATCAGCGCTGCCATCCGCTCCTCCTGCTGTTTTTGGAGAGCTTGTCCTTTTTGGTCAGGACAATCACAAAGGAAACTCGTTCTGAATCAGGAAATCCACCATCATCAAATCGTCCTTGGTCGGCGGATGGCGCATATCAATCAGCTGAAAGACCAGCTCGATGCGGCGGTCGCTGTTGAAGTAGGTTTCAATCAAATCCGACCAGCGCTGTTTTTCTGCCTGTGCCACCTTGGCATAGCCGTATCCGGGCAGGTCTGCAAAGCGGACATTTTCCAGCCTGAAAAAGTTGATGGTCGCTGTTTTGCCCGGCACCGCACTGACCCTTGCCAGATTGCGGCGATTGGAAATCTTGTTGATGAGGCTGGATTTTCCCACGTTGGAGCGCCCTGCAAAGGCAATCTCCACCAAGTCCGATTGGGTCAGCTGGCTGGTTTCTTTACCAAAGGAGGTTTCAAAGACAACATTGTTGTAGTTCATGCGTTTGCCGCTCCCTTCTTCTGTTTAGGCGTTCATCTGCGGAGATTTGCGGCTGTGCTTGTGGACAACCTTCTCTGCTACATCCAGGGCACCCGGTGCCTCCTGCTGCTCCTGCGACGGACACAACGGCAGCGGCGGCAGCAGCGCTGTATCCAGCACTGTCCCGATTTCTCTCGCAGTCACAAACTTTACGTTTTTCCTTGACCACCGGGTCCACCTCATACAGGTCCGGCTCGTTGGCCTGCGGAATGATTACCGTTTTCATCCCGTTGCGGTAGGCAGCCATCGTCTTTTCTTTCAGTCCGCCGATGGGCAGCACTCTGCCGCGCAGGGTGATTTCACCGGTCATGGCAACATCATGGCGCACCGGCATCCCGCTGAGGGCAGACACCAGCGCGGTGGTAATGGTCACACCTGCCGACGGTCCGTCCTTTGGAACAGCGCCTTCCGGGAAGTGGATGTGGATGTCCTTCTCCTTATAGAAATTCTTGTCGATGCCATAGCGGTCGCACAAGCCGCGGACACAGGTGATGGCAGCGCGGGCAGATTCCTTCATCACATCTCCCAGCGAGCCGGTCAGCTCCAGCTTGCCGGTTCCTTCCACCACAGCGACTTCCGCCTGCAAAATCTCTCCGCCGACCGAGGTCCACGCCAATCCGTTGACCACACCGACCAGATTTTCTTTTTCCATGTCGTCGTCCTTATATTTTTGTGGACCCAACAGGGTTTCCAGCATCTTCTCGCTGATATAGCAGCTCTTCTTTTCGCCTGCCACAATCATCTTCGCACTCTTGCGGCACAGGGAGGCGATTTCACGCTCCAGATTTCGCACGCCTGCTTCGCGGACATAATGGTCGATGATGGAATAAAGGGTGTCGTCATAAAACCGGCAGTTTCTGCCGCTGAGCCCATGGCGTTTGACCTGCTTGGGAACCAGATAGCGTTTGGCAATCTGGAATTTTTCCTCGTGGGTGTAGCTGGAAAGCTCGATAATTTCCATACGGTCGTACAAAGGCGCCGGGATACCGGACGGGTCGTTTGCCGTTGCAAAGAAGAGCACATTGCTCAAATCCATCGGGATTTCCAGATAATGGTCGCGGAACGCAAAGTTCTGCTCGGAGTCCAACACCTCCAGTAGCGCCGAGGAAGGGTCGCCCTTGTAATCGCTGCCCAGCTTGTCGATTTCATCCAGCAGCATCAGTGGGTTCATGCTGCCCGCCTGCTTGATGGCGGACACAATGCGGCCAGGCATTGCACCGATATAGGTCTTGCGGTGACCGCGGATGTCTGCTTCATCGCGCACGCCGCCCAGACTCATGCGGACATAGTTTCTGCCCATGGCAGCGGCGATAGATTTTGCAATTGAGGTTTTGCCGACACCTGGAGGGCCTACCAGACAGATGATCTGTCCTTTGATGTTTGGTTCCAGCTTGCGCACTGCCAAAATCTCCAGGATTCTTTCTTTCACCTTCTGCAAGCCGTAGTGGTCGGTATCCAGCTGCTCCTGTGCCTGGTGGATGTCCAGCCGCTCCTGGGTCATGTGGTTCCACGGCAGAGAGAAGACTGTATCCAGATAGTTTCTGGACACCATTGCCTCCTGGCTGTTGTACATCATCTTGGAAAGCTTGTTGATTTCCTCAGTCAGCTTCTTTTCGGTTTCTTCGTCGGGAGCCATCTCCTTGAGCTTCTGACGGTACTGCTCGATTTCTGGTCGCTGTCCTCGTCCTCGCCCAGCTCGGCGTGGATGGCTTTGAGCTGTTCCCGCAGATAGTATTCCTTCTGGTTACGGTCCACCTGCTCCTTCACCCGCTCGGCAATGCTGCGTTCGATGGACAAAATCTCATTCTCCCGACGCAGCAGCGAGGAAAGAATCTCCATGCGCTTGCGGATGCTCGACTCCTCCAGAATCATCTGCTTGTCCTCGATGGAAAAGCCCAGATTCTGTGTCAGATATTCGCTGATATACACCGGGTCCTCCGAACCGATGATGTTTACCACCAGCTCCTTGGGCATCTTGGGCGCATAGTAGCAGTATTCTTCGAACAAATCCTTGACCACCCGCATATAGGCATCGATGGTCACCTGCTTGCCCTGCTCGACCGGCAGCATCGGAAGTTCTTCGCACATCACCTCATAAAACGGGGTATCCTTGACCAGCTCGCACATCCTTGCGCGGTACTGTCCTTCCACGACCACCCGCATCACTTCGCTTTGTGCCTTGAGAATCTGCTTGACCTTTGCCACCACACCAACGGTGTAGAGGTCGTCCTTGCCCGGGTTTTCCACCCTTGTATTCTTCTGGGTCACCAGAAAGATTTTCTGGTTGCCCTGCATCGCCTGATTGAGTGCCAGAATCGACTTTTTGCGCGCCACATCAAAATGCAGCACCATCTTCGGGAACATCACCAGCCCGCGCATTGCGATGGCTGGCAGGCGCAGTGTTTGCACCTCGTTTATCTGAATCTGCTCTTGGGTCATTCTAATCACCTTTCCTTCCCTGGGAAATCCTTCCTGTCGGATGCTCCTATCTATTGAACACCGCTCCGCAGCTGTACGCTGTGGAGTCGGATTTTTTCCTTAGTCATTTTATTATATAGCAAAGGAACGTCTTTGTAAAGCAGCAGACGTTCCTTTGGTAGTACAAATTCCTTCTCTTGCTCTGCGTTCAAACGCATTAAGCAAAAGTTTTTTTGTTCTTACGGGATTTTGCGGTCCTGTGCCACCGGTATCATCATGCGCACCGGCACCTTGAGCGGGTCATGCTCAAACACAAAGGATTTTTATCCTCGATGCCTTCTTTGGTCACCACGATACGGGTGATGGTTGGGTCGGACGGTGTATCGAACATCAAGCCGTCCAGCACCTCTTCCATGATGGCACGCAGTCCGCGTGCGCCGGTCTTTCGTTCAATCGCGCGCTCTGCGATGGTTTCCAGCGCCTGCGGCTCAAATTCCAGCTGCATTCCTCCAGCTCAAACAGCTTTTTGTACTGCTTGACCAACGCGTTCTTCGGCTCGGTCAGGATGCGCACCAGGCTCACTGTGCAACGCGGTTTTCGATGGCTTTTCTGATGCCGTCGAACGCACCTCCGCAGATGAAGAGGATTTTGAGGTGTCGATCTGCAAAAACCGGTTCGGATGTTTTTCTGCCGCCGTTCGGCGGTACGTTTGCCACGGTACCTTCCTTGATCTCGGCCGGACGTCGCATGGATGTTGATATCATCATGATGCCGGTTGGGCACGCTCGAGTCCCCAATCTGCCGCCTGCAGACGGCAGGATATTTTGGACATAACCGGGGCAGGGGTGGTCGCATCCGCAATTGAACGTTCATCGTTTTTTGCCGCGAGCCGGACGGGCGCTTTTGGGCTGATCCGGCTTTTTGTAATGGTTATAAAGCCAGATCGTGCCCGGGCACAGGCCGATGCACTCGCTGCAGATCGGACATTGACCCCGGGGCCAATGATCATGCGCTCCACTTCGTCCTGATGCATTTCCTTGGCATTGCCGCAAAGATCCTTACTGCAATTCTGTCCACCAGACCGTACTCCAGTGCCTGCTTTTGTCGCGCTCGATTCCAGCGGCTGCCGGAATTGTTATTTGACATAGCTCGGTATTTTCGGTCCTTACCCTGCGCACCGCCGGATGGCTGGTGAATCATGATGGTGGAGTTTGGCAGCGCAAGACGTTTGTGGTTCCTGCCGACAGCAGGAAGGCATCGAACCATGCCCATGCAGATGGTGGAAACATCGCGATATATTTCATGGTATCATAAAATTGCCAGAAAGCCATTGACAAAACCTCCCTTTTTTCTTTAAACACATTCTTCCCGCCGAACCGTGCGCAAGAGGACGACCCTGTCCGGGCACTGCTCTATTTGCATCCGGCGGTATTTCAAAAAGCATCTGCCAGAAATATCCTTGCCGTCTGCCCTGTCTTTTAAACGCGGCTGCGGCAAAAAATGAAAGGAAAGCCTTTTCTGGCTGGTCAATACGAAAAAATGCGACCGGCTGGTGCCAGCCGGCCGCAAACGGCTATTTCATCGTTTCTAATTATACAGGGAACCATCAGACAGGTGTTGTATATTTTGTGAACGATTTTTAAAAGCTTGCCTGTTTTGGAGGATTATTCCTCGTCTGCTTCTTCAGCTGCTTCGCCTTCTGCTTTCTTCTTGGACTTAGCAGCGGTCTTTTTTTCCTTTTCTCGGTAACTTCAGCAGATTCTTTTACCAGGTCGATTGCCTTGTTTACAGTAACGTCTTTAGCAATCTCTGCTGCCGGCAGGATGCCTTTTACCTTTTCTACGTCGATGCCGTAGTTCTGTGCAATCTTCTCGTACTCAGCCTGGATGTCCTCTTCGGAAGCGGTCAGCTGCTCAACCTCAGCAATCTTCTCCAGAGCCAGTCTGATCTTGACCTGTCTTTCAGCAGATTCCTGGAAGGTAGCACGGAAGGTCTTCATGTCAGAACCGGTGTAGTGCAGGTACAGGTCGAGGTTCATGCCCCTGGGACTGCAGACGGTAGCTGAAATCGTTGACCATCTCGTTGATCTTGTTTTCGTACATGCACTGTGGAATTTCGCCTTCCATGTTTTCGATTACAGTGCTGATCAGGCTGTTTTCCATGTCAACCTGTGCTTTTTGTCAGCTTCCTGCTGCAGTTTTTCCTTAACATCCTTTTTCAGGTCTGCCAGGGTGTCGAATTCGCTGACGTCTTTTACAAACTCATCGTCCAGAGCCGGCAGCTCCCTTCTCCTGAACAGCGTTTACCTTTACTTTAAAGATAACTGCCTGACCTTTGAGGTCCTCTGCATGGTAATCTTCCGGGAAGGTAACGTTTACTTCGAACTCGTCGCCTTCTTTGTGACCAACTACCTGCTCTTCAAAGCCAGGGATGAACTGACCGGAGCCGAGTACCAGCGGGAAGTTTTCACCCTTGCCGCCTTCGAATGCAACGCCGTCTTTGAAACCTTCAAAGTCGATCAGAGCGGTGTCGCCGTTCTTTGCAGCTCTTTCAACGTTGGTCAGACGGGAGTTTCTCTCTCATTCTGTCCAGCTCTGCGTTGACGTCAGCAGCCATGATGGTCTCTACGGTCTTTTCAGCTTTGATGCCTTTGTAGTTTTTAACGGTAACTTCCGGTTTTACGGTAACGGTTGCTTTGAAGCTGAAGCCTTTGCCGTCCTCTACCTGCAGGTCGGATACGTTTGCACGGTCAACTGGCTCGATCTTTGCTTCTTCAACAGCTGCTTCGTAAGCTGCTGGATATACCATATTGATGGCATCGTCATAGAAGAACTCTTTGCCATACATTTTTTCGATCATTGCTTTTGGAGCCTTGCCTTTGCGGAAGCCCGGCAGAGCGATGGATTTTACCTTCTTTTTTATACGCCTTTACCAGAGCGTCCTGGAACTGCTCCTCGCTTACCCGGATCTGCAGCTCCACAGTGTTGTTTTCAAGTTTGTTTACAGAAGTCAAACTCATTTTACTTTACATTCCTTTCTTTTTTCTGTGCCGAATCAGATGACAGTGCGTCCTGAGCCGATCATCGCCGGCTTTTGTGCAGGTCTTTGTGACATGAACGCCGTCAGGCAGCCCATATCCTCGGCGATGTTCCAACCAGAAGCCCTGCGGTCATCTTTATCATCGGAACAGACCCCTACCCTCATCCTGAAAAGCAACGGCACATTTTCTATTCTATCAAAAGCGTCTGTCCCTGTTTGTTGGGAAAATGACGCCCTTTACAGAATGATCCAAACAATTATAGCACATTCTTTTTAGAAATTCCACCGGTTGACGGGAATAATTTACGGTTTATCCAATCTTTTCGGCATAAACCGCAGATAATCCGCCGATACCATTTCCAGCTGCACCCCGCACCACTCTCCTTGAAAAGCAAAACGACAGCCTTGCGAATGGATATGTCCGTAGTAGCAGCGGCGCACACCGTACTGGTTCATCACTTCAAAAAATTCCGGGATGCTGTCCTGCATAAAAACAGGCGGATAGTGCAAAAACAGCACCTTCTCCTGCTCGCCGAACCGCTGTGCATCCTGAAGGGATGCCCGGATCCTGCCCGCCTCGCGGTTGATAATCTTTTGTCGTGCTCCTGTCCCTGTTCAAACATCCAGCCGCGGGAGCCACACAGACTCAATCCTTCCACGCTGACCGCATTGTTGTGCAGGATGCTCAAGCTGTCCAGCCCGTTTCCTTCAAAAAGCTCTCCATCTTTGCGCGGGTGGTCCACCAGTAGTCGTGGTTGCCCTTCATCAGGATTTTTTCCGGGCAGCCGATGCAGAAAAAGGAAATCCTCCTTTGCCTGCTCCAGACTCATCCCCCAGGAAACATCTCCCGGGATGATGACGGTATCTTGCGGCTGCACCACTGAGCGCCAATTTTCCTCCAGGCGTTGCATACAGTTTTTCCATCCGCCAAAATGTCCATCGGTTTGTCGGTCGAGAGGGACAGATGGGTATCTCCAATCACAAAAAGCGACATTCGTCAATTCCTTTCCGAAGTATCAAAAGATAAGGCATAAATCGCTGCGGTCCCGCCTGATACAGTTCATCCAGCACATCCAGATGCTGCATCAGATAAAGCTTGCCGGCAATCGCCGCAAACTTTTCCCAATAGCATCCGGTTTGTGCCCGGTACAGCCATTGTTCCTGTTCGGAGCCATCCTTACAGGCAAGCGCGGGCGCAGCTGCTCGAGCGCGTGCGCCTGATGCTCCTCAATCCAGCCGGAGGGGTCAAAGGAAACAAGCTCCTTCCCGCAGGCAAGCAGATGGGCAAAGCCCTCGTCAAAGCAGATAAACCGCAGCTGCTCCCGATAGGAAGCGTCTGGATTTGGACGCCATCTTTGGTGCAGCAGGGCATGGGCAGTTTCATGGGTCAGCATCTGTCGGGCAAACTCCTGCGGATTCTGGTAACTTAAAAATCTGCCCATATCAAAGACGACCCACTCCCTGCCGTCGTGCTCGCATACCATCGCATCATAAGGAGCCGGGATACCGACGGTGAGCAGCACCGGATAATCCTGTAGCTCCTTATGAAAATCGGGGAACAAGCGGGTATAATACGCCTCATTGCAGGGGAGAAACTGCTGTGCCATCCGGGTAATCTGTTCGGCAAGCTGTCCTATCTCGCTTTTGCCTTGTCTGCACATCCGACAGGCAGAACAGGCGCTTTCCCGGCTCGATCTCCGAAAAAATCCAGCTATCCAAATCGGTGCTGCCACCCAGAAAATCGTCCACAATCTGCCTGTCGAGCTTCATAACGTCTGCCTCCTAGTAGCCAAGCTGCATCTGGCTGCGTTTGTGCTGAGCCACCACGCGGTATTTTACCTTGCGGGATTTAAAGCGATAGCTGACCCCATCACAGCCGTAGCGGCTGAAGGTGAACACCCGGTCGCTGACTGCATCCAGGCTGTTTTCCAGCTGGGATGGGTCGATTCCCATTTCACTAAAATAGTCTTTGTTGCGCATCATCTAACATTTTCCTCAAAGAACCGCAGCGCGTTGTCGAACATAATCTTGTCCGAAACGCGTCGGCTGATTCCGTTTTCTACCATATAATCTCCAAAGGAGGCAAACATAGCCGGATTGTCCATCTGGCTGGTGATGCCGCCGTCAAAATCGCTGCCGCAGCAGATGACATCCTCGCCGCCCAGTTCGAGCATCCGGTAAACATGGCGGAACAGCTCGGCTTTGGAGTCCTTCATCGGCTCGTCAGAAACAAAGTTGTGCAGCAGGTTCAGTCCGCACAGACCCTTGTGCTCCACAATGTACTGAAACATCTCCTCGGTCAGGTTACGTTTGTGCGAGCAGATGGAGCGCAGATTGGAGTGGGTTGCAATGATCGGTTTGGTTGCCAGACCGCCCATCAGCTCCTCCACGCCCTTGTCGTTGAGGTGGGAAACGTCCACGATGATGTTCTGACGCTCCATCTCTTTAACGGCTTCTCTGCCGAAATCTGTGAAGCCCATCTGCGGGTCAACGTTGCCCGATGCCAGCTCGTTTGGACCGTTCCAGGTCAGGGTCATCATCTTGACACCGTCGCGTGCCAGCTTTTCGATGTTTTCCAGTTTGCCGCCCAGAACCGCTGCACCCTCTACCGACAGGACAGCCGCACATTTTTTAGCAGCGGTGATGCGTTTGATGTCGTCAGCATTGTGAACGAATTCCACAATGTCCTTGTGCTCGTCGAGCATCTTGTGGAAATATGCGCGCACCCTCTCGTAATATTCCATTGCATCCGCTCCGCGTTTGCTGTCTGGAATAAAAATTGCAAAGGTCTGGCACCATTTTTCCACCTGTGGCAGGTAGCGCAGGCTCAGCTGACAATTTTCAGTGAGCATATTTTCCCCATGTTCTTCCATTCTTTCGATGGTGTCGCAGTGCAAATCAAACAGTTTCATAATCCTTCATTCCTTTCAACATCGTTTGTGTGTATTCGATCAACCGCCTTACAAAGCGGTATCGTACAAAGAAAAGGCATTTGGATAATACTCCAGTCCCACCACCTGCCGACCGCGAAGGTCACGCACGCCACGTCAAAGCGCGGCTGATAACAGGCGAAACTGGTGTGGTTCATCAAAACCGCTGGGCACACAGCAGCACTCTGCGCCGCTTTTGGGGAGTCAAAGCAAGCTGTGCTGCGACCATAGCACCCTCCTTGCGGGATTTGACCTCGGTAAAAATCAGGTGCTTGCCGTCGCAGGCGATGATGTCGATCTCCTCGTGGTGTCCACCGGTTGCATGATAATTGCATTGTACCACAAAACACCCCTGTTGGACAAGATATTCCCGCACTGCAATCTCGCCCAATTTTCCAATCGTCATCTTCTCCACGGCAAGCTATCCCCTGTTCAAAATCTTCTTTAAAAAGCTCAATCGGTGCTGCGGGCAGACACCGAACTGCTCGATGCGCTCATAGTGCAGCTTGGTCGGGTAGCCCTTGTGTTTGGCAAAGCCATACTGCGGGTAAAGCGCATCCAACTGCAACAGCTGATGGTCCCTGGTCACCTTGGCAAGCACCGATGCCGCTGCAATCGCCGCAGAATTGGCATCCCCTTTGATGACCGTTTGGGTCGGCTGCATAATTTTGGGGTCGCGGTTGCCGTCCACCAGAAGGATGTCGGGATGCAAAGAAAAGTTTTCCTCCAGCTTCTGTACCGCGCGGCTCATCGCCAGAAAGGTGGCATTGAGGATGTTGAGCTGGTCGATCTCTCCACAGTCCGCCTGTCCGATGCCATAGGCTACGGCAGCCTGACAGATCGGCTCAAACAGCTGTTCCCGCTTTTTTTTTCCGAAAGCTTTTTGGAATCGTTTAATTGCGCCAGCTGCGGCCAGCGCTCCAGCAGCTGCTCCTGTGGAGGAAGGATGACGGCAGCGGCGACCACCGGTCCTGCCAGCGGTCCTCTGCCTGCCTCGTCCACACCGCAGACCAGCGGATAACCCTGCGCGGCAATCTGTGCATCAAACTCGAACAGCGCTGTGTTTTCCTGCATTACACTTCCTCCTGCACAGCCGTCTGAGCAGCAGTGTGCGGACGCTCCAGCGAGATGCGTCCGATCTTGCCCGCACGGAACTCATCCAGCACGGTGATGGCAGCGCGCTCGGTGTTGACTACTCCGCCCGAAAGCATCATGCCGCGCTTTTTGCCCACCAGCTCCAGCAGGTCAAACGGCTCCAGTCCCTCATGCTCCTGCTCGGTGACCTTGAAGCGTTCCTCCAGCAGCTTTGGATAACGGCTGCGCAACAGGTCCAAAAGCGCATTGCCACCCACTCCATATCGTATACATCGTCCTTGATGGCTCCGGTGTAGGCAAGGCGTTCTCCCACCTGCTTGTCATCAAATTTCGGCCACAGAACACCCGGCATATCCAGCAACTCGATGCCGCTTTCCAGGCGCACCCACTGCTTTCCTCTGGTAACGCCCGGGCGGTCCTCCACCTTGACCCGCTTGCTGCCGGCAAGGCGGTTGATCAAGCTGGATTTGCCGACATTTGGCACACCTACAATCATCATGCGAATCGGACGGCTCTGCATCCCCTTGGCTTTGCGTTTGGCAAGCAGGTCTGCCAGCACCTCCCGCACTGCAGGAACCAGCTCTTTGAGCCCTCTGCCCGAGCGGCAGTCGAGCGCCAGGGTGCGCACTCCATGACTTTTATAATACTCCTGCCACTGTTTGGTGACGGCAGGGTCGGCGATGTCCGCCTTGTTGAATACCACTAAACGCGGCTTGTCACCGATGATTTTTTCAATCTCCGGGTTGCGGCTGCTTTTTGGAATCCTTGCATCCCGCAGCTCCACAACGATGTCCACCAGTCCCAGGCTTTCCTTCATCACCCGGCGGGTTTTTGCCATGTGTCCCGGGAACCACTGGATGCTCGGGGTCTGGGTCAGGTATTCCTGTTCCTGCTGCATCTCTTCCTTGTTGTCCTGCATACTCTATCGTTCCTCCATTGGTCGTTCGATTGGTTCTAATCGGCGGTGATGATATTCAGTCTTCCGCTGTCGCTGACCTTTCCAA